>Ga0233415_10000899_pt1 | contig 13357 bp, 23 predicted proteins | sample Na_anoxic_12_MG_FD_188631 | JGI IMG/M metagenome (GOLD analysis project Ga0233415, IMG submission 188631) | Seawater microbial communities from Saanich Inlet, British Columbia, Canada - Na_anoxic_12_MG | ecosystem: Environmental > Aquatic > Marine > Inlet | place: Canada: British Columbia... | reverse complement strand
GGGGTATAGGCTGTTGAGAATCTGCCCTTTGAGACAATCCTTGGTCTCTGTTTTCCCATTGGTTCCAACATGATGACAGCTCGCCATTTATCCATCTTTCATCCTTTTCTTGTTGCACGTTATATAATGATGACGTTATAACTATAACACCCAACCAACCAAGGAGCATAGAATGGCAGACTTAACACAAAGCGCCCTTTACAAATTTATAATCAAGACTGGTGATTGTACAGTGTTCAGGACTGACCGTTACAGTGAAAATCACTGGTGCGTATGTTCGAGCGAGGAAAGCAGGACTTATAAGAAATCGACCGTTAGAACTCTCATAAGCTCGGGTCTAGTATGGTCTAACCCTATAGAGGCTCAAAATGGTCGCCCTCGCCTAGAGATAGGACACCCGATCTACAACTGGGACGCGGTAAACAATCCCGAAAGATACAAGAGATAACCAACAACCGCCCCCGAAAGGGGCAACCCAACCAACCAAGGAGCATGAATGGAATCACTGCAATTACTAACTAGATACAACAATGACTTGAGGTTCTGGCTATTCCATAGTCCAAGCCTCAGATCAGCCGCCAACAATCTTCTCAAGCAATGGAAGATAGAAGGCTTTGAACTCAAACAACTTGTCATTATAAGTGACCTTGAGAAGCTCAGGAGGTCGCTATGAGTGAGAGAACTAAATCAGAGGAATATGTCAAGATAGCCAAGATGTTTGGCCAGCTCGCAGACTTCGCAGTGTTCCACGCAAGCGTGAACAGCTACATCAAAGGAGAGTTCCCCACCTACATGGACGGGATTCCTTTTAGAATGTTGTGTGATCAATATCGAGCTGAGAACTTAAAGAGATTGGAGGAAGAGGACAATGACTAATCAACTACACGGTGAGCCAGCCGCGCTTGGTGAGCTATTCGGCGCCTTGGCAAAGGCACAACAAGAGATTGACCCAGCAAAGAAGAGGTCATCTAATCCACACTTTAAGTCTAAATACGCTGACCTGACAACAGTATTGGATGCCATCCTTCCAGCATTGAATGAGAACAACCTGTCTCTCATGCAACTAGTGGGAGAGACTCAGGACGGGTCTGTCACGCTGACAACTATCTTGGGCCATAAGAACGGAGCCTATGTTCTGGCGCTGGCCAGTTGTCCTCTTGGTAGAGGAGGTGGGCCTCAAGGAGCTGGCTCTGGGCTGACTTATCTCAGACGATATGCCGCTCAAGCTATCGTTGGATTGGGCGCTGAGGATGATGATGGCAACACCGCCCAGGGAAGGAAGGCCAAGACCAAACCAAAGCACAACCCGAGAGAGTTGACACGTTCAGAGACCTTCAACAATAGAACTTTTGCCGCCACCTTGTCCAACATCGGTGATGGATGGACTTATGAACAAGTCGCTTGGATGTGTGAACAGAAAGACAAGCCAAGGCCCAGCAAGATGGAACAGGCTGAGAGGAATGGTCTGGTCAGACATCTGACAGAGATGGCACCAGAGAAGGTTGAAGAGTGGAAGCTCCTACACCATGAACACTTACAGATTAAAAAGGAAGAGACCAATGCTTCATAAACTATTGAAAGAGCTGAGGTTGGAGTTGGGCATGTCTCAACAGAAGTTTGGAGAGGCAACCTTGGGTATGCAACCAACAGTCTCTGACTGGGAGAGAGGAGGGAGAGTTCCCACCAAGGCCCAGTTCAGAGCAATCCTCAAGCTGGCTGAGGGTGCGCCGCTCCTGACAGCCAAACTCACAGAGGCATGGATTGATCAATGAAGCCTTTTATGTGTAGAGAGTGCGGAACTGATACAAATAATCACCTTAGATTATGTCATCCGTGTTATGTAAAATACCAGAAGGAGTTTCTAACTCCTCTGAAAACCCAACCAAACAAACCGAAAAAAGGAGAGAGTGATGAATAGCTTTGAGATGATGACAGCCGCCGCCAGAATGGTGATGGACTTAGAGGACAGTGGAGGAGTGATCTCTGATGAGAAAATCCAAGAGCTTGAGCTTCTGTTGTCCAACTCCAAGGACAAGCTGGGGTCAATCCTGGCAGTCAGAGACAGACTGTCAATGGAGACAGCTCAACACAGAGAGTTGATTGAGCGCCACAAGATCAAGGTTGACAGACTCAAGAAGGCTCAAGACCGTCTAAACAGGCTGGCTCTGGGTCTGCTCCAAGCTCGAGCTGAGCTGGGAGAGTCTTCAACAGTCAGAGAGTCTTGGGGGACTTGCTCCATGACTAACAGGAAGACAGTGGAGATCTCTAACGAGTCTCTGATTCCTGCCGCGTTCAAGACAGAGGAGACTACCACCAAGATCAAGATTGACAAACAGGCTTTGAAGAAAGCTCTTGAGGTTGATGATGTCGCTGGTGCCATCCTGCTAAACAAGCAAGGTGTGAGTTGGAGGACTAAATAATGAGAGACGAAACCAAACAAATAATCCAAGGGCTGGCAATCATTCCGATTGTCTACCTGATTACATTACTAATCATGAGCATATAAGGAGCTATCATGTCATTCTGTAACACAACTATCAATGGTCATCTTGGGAGAGATCCTGAACTCAAGACAACCTCAAAGGGGTTGAATATTGCCTCATTCTCTGTGGCTGTAAATCTCGGCTATGGTGCTAACAAAACCACTCACTGGTTCAACTGTAAGGCGTTTGGCAAGACCGCCGATGTTGTCCTCGAGCATTGCGCCAAGGGCAAAGAGGTAATCGTCAATGGTGAGATGAGGAGTTCCAAGTGGGAAGATAAGCAAGGCAACAAGAGGACTAGCTGGGAGCTTGTAGCCAATCAGGTTGTCTTCAAAGGCTCAAAAGAAGAGGCTCCAAAAATCGCAGCTGAGGCTGATGATTCAGAAGAGATTCCGTTTTAAACACTCGCTCAATACACCGCTGAGAGCCAAATAACTGACGGCGAGTGGGTGGAAGGCCCACAACCAATCCAACCAGGAGAGAGAGATGTTTGAACATAGACAGATAGTTGGCGAGCTAGTCAACAAGTTAGAAGAGCTTGATGAGAGCGCGATTGATCTAGCCCTCAAGATAAAGCATCTGGCCCAGAGAGGCTTGACCGCTCTGATCAAGGGAGATGTTGATGAGGCTTCATTGGCTCTGGCTCTTATCAAGAGAGAGGTAGATTGTGGAGATGATTGAGATACTGAGAACAGATTGTGCCAAGTGCAAAGTAGCGCCAGCCGTCATCTTGCTCAAGGCCAAGCTGTATTGTGCCAAGTGCGCGGTAGCTATTCATTACGCTTGGAACAATGAGAGAGAACCAAAGAGGAGGGATAAGTGAATGAGCTGGCATTATTTGCAGGAGCAGGCGGAGGACTTCTTGGCTCAATCAAGGCAGGACACAACATTGTCTGTGCTGTCGAGTGGGAAGAGTATTGTATCAAGTCCCTCCAACAAAGACAGAGAGACGGACACCTTCCACCCTTCCCTATCTGGGACAATGTCCACACCTTCGACGGGACACAGTGGCGTGGACGCGTGGATCTCATCTCTGCGGGTTTCCCCTGCCAGCCCTTCTCAGTCGCGGGAGACCAGCGAGCTGGTGAGGATCCAAGAGATGGATGGCCCTCCACCCTTCGAGTCATTCGGGAGGTTAGACCAGAGTGGATCTTGCTTGAGAACGTTGCAGGTCTCCTTGCTGGATCTCATGGGTATATGCACAAAATATGCGGAGAGTTGGCCCAGAGCGGCTATGATATTAGATGGGACTGCATATCGGCGAACTCCTGTGGCGCCCCTCACCAGAGGGACAGGCTCTGGATCGTGGCCCACTCCAACCGTCTACAGGGGGCCAACTGAGGGATCAGTCAGAAAGATGAGGTTGTTGATTGATGATGGAGAGATCACCAGAGAGGAGGCTACAGTTATGATTGGAGGGGATCCATTCAAGAGACAAGGCATTATTCCAGAGAGATGGCCAACACCAATCGCTCATATGTATAAAGAATCAGGCTGTCCATCAGAAGGGAGAAGGAACGAACCAAGCTTATCGTTCCAGGCAGGAGGAACACTCAACCCAGATTGGGTAGAGCTTCTCATGGGATGGCCCAAGGGTTGGACATCTCTGGAGCCTCTGCCCTCTGGAGTGATGGAGGATTGGTTGGTTATGGATAACTACTGGCCCCATGATTGGGAGAGCGACACACCAAGGACAGGCAAGAAGGCCAACAACAGCTCAAGGCTCAAGGCCATTGGGAACGGTCAAGTCTCAGCCTGTGTTGTCAAGGCTTGGAGGTTGCTCAGATGAGTGATATCAAGTTGATATTCTTAGAACCAAAAGACAGAGAACCAAAGAGGAGAGAGAGATGATATTTTTAGAACCCCAGTCCACATTCAATAGAGCAATATTGGGAGTGGTTTACAAGTCATCAAATGAGCCGTCGATCTGTTATAGTGCTGACCAAGTGGTCAACGCTCTGGTTGAGGTTGAAGGGTACGAATATGAGGCCGCTGACAAATGGTATAACGATCATATCCAACCACTAGAAGACGATGAAGGTGGCCCCGTCTTTGTGTATCAGTCAGATGATAATATGATATTGCCAATAGATCTGAAAGACTACAGATGATTAAGATCAGCCTCAATCACTTCTGTGAACAGCTCGACACTATCCCCAGAGACTGGCAAGATGAGTTCACCATCAAGCCAGACTCAACAGTCAAGGTCTTTGCTGATGGCTCTGTGAGTTTCGAGACAGACAAGGGTGAGTCCTTCTCCAGGTATCAACCAGAGATCAGAGATCGGATCCTCAAGGTCTATCTGAGATGACTTTCAAAGATAAAGAGATAGCCTTATTGAAAACCTGCCTCCTTGAATCTGAACGCCACGTAACAAGACAAGTGCATGCAGGGAAGCACCAACAAGATCGAGATGACGCGATCCAATGGATTGAGAGATGGAAGCAACAACTAAAAACGTGGAAGATCACCCTTTGAGATAGACGCGCCAGTGGTAGGAGGTAGCCGCCGCAAAACCGCCACTTGTCAAACTGACACACTGACGCGCCAAACTTACTCAGACTCTGGAGCCTCTGGCTCTTCAGCTGCGATATCTTCAGCCTCAACCTCTGGCTCTTCAACTGGCTCCTCAATGGGGACAACCAGTGGAGTCTCCTCAACTGTTGGCTCTTCAGCCTCTGGCTTTGTTAGCTGGCACGTTCCAATGGAGGTTGTGATGACCAACGCCCCTCCAACCATTGCCGCTTTTGGATTTAGCTTTGACCAGACTTCTTTGACTTTTGACATTTCTTTCTCCCTAGCAATCGCTTGACCGCTTTGTATTGTTTGTCAACCAGACCTCTCAGCCTGTCCATATCAACTAACAAGCCTGGACACTCTGTGCTTGCTCCCTCCATCTCTCGGTGGCCCTTGACATCGTTGGGCTTCAGCTCGAGCTTGAGACAGAGCTTGACCAGATGCTGAACCAACACTCGCTCAATAGCTGGCTCCATAGCTTTGTTAGACCAGTTGCCAATGGTGGAGATCCCCAGCGAGGTGGAGTTGTGACCCTTGACATGAGCGCCAATCTCGAGAGATGAGAGATGGTTGTCACCGTCTTGGGGTCTACCCATGTAGACTCTGGCTGTCTTGTCCTCATCCAGTCTGATGAGATAGTGATATCCAACATCCCGCCAGCCTCTGTCAAGATGGAGTTGTCTGATCTTTGCAACAGTCCAACTGGTTGGTGTTGCTGTGTGATGAACAACTAATGTCTCAATCTTTCCCAATGTAGACTCCAACGGCCAGCCCAACAGCCGCGCCAATAAGGACAGGCTCTAACCAAGCCAAAGGCCCAGGCTCTGAGATCTCTATCCTGTAAATGTTATCCATAGCTATTCCATATTCAATCATCTCTAATCCATAAGCCGCCAGGGACGTTGGCAAGGCTACGGCGCCACAACTCACAGTCCATTCTGACGGTTCAATGAGATCCTCTGGTGCTGGCTCTCCTGCTACCAATGCCACAGGCTGAGGACACTCTCCATCAATAGGTGACGGTCTGACAGGAAGCTCAGGAGCCAGAGCCAAAGATAGCAAGGCCCAACTCACACCTTACTCCAGCGTCCAGCTATGTCCTCCTCTGGAGTGTCTCCCTTGAGATCTTCCTCTATCGCTTCAATAACTTCCTCAGTCCTCACCAGTTCGCGCTGAGTCGCCGCTGAGTCCTTCTTGGCCTTGGTAGTCTCCCGACCAAGGAAGAAGCCAGCCAGAGCCAACACACCCGCAACAATGAACACCAGAAGATCAATCATATCCTGTTCCCAATCTCAGCCAGAGCCTTGATAGTGCGCTCAAGAAGAGCCTCATATTTATCTTGGAGTTCTTTATTGGTCTTTGCTGTCTGGATATTCTGCCTGACTAGATAGCCAATGAGGAGACCTGTCATTCCAAGGTCAACCAACTGGGCGGCAAACTGATCCATGATCATCTCCCCAGCAAGTCAAACCAGAAGGGCAACAAGAACAGACCAGCCAAAATCATTCCGTTCCATAGCTGGACTTTGCTCTTTATTTCATCAACTGCAACCTCAACTTTTGCCATCCTTTTCTCGTTGGCAATCATTCGGGTCTTGGTCTCTGTCAACTCTTTTGTCAGATCCAGAATCTTATCCACTGTCTTATCCTTGACCTGCTAAAATCGCAGCTGAGGCGGCTTCCAAATCATACTCTTGAGAGTTTACAAAGAGAGCATATTGAACCATCTGATTGATGAGATAGGCCAACTCTGTGACGTCGACAAAGTCACCAGCCCCAGAGGTTGTCAGGTTCTCAAGGAGCCGCTCTGTCAGAACTTCATTACCTGAGACAGCCTCAATAGTCTCCATCAATAAAGGAAGAGCTGTGAGTTCTCCTGTGTGTATAGCTTTAGTTCCCATTATGGCCTCCCCGCTAGACGGCCTTTGACCGCCTTATAGAACACTTTGAAAGTCCAACCTTCGTTAGCATAATAAGCCTTATTTCCTGCTTTGTTTCCAATCATAATCCCAACCTTGAGAGTCTGATCCTCCACCCAATAGCGCCCTGTCCCAAGCCAAGTGGAGTTGTCTCTGGCCGCCGCTGTAACATTGACTCCCCCGCCGCCATCACCTAAACGTCTAGCCAAGAGGTCACGAACAGTAAACTGGATCTGTCCTCCTGGATTCCCGCCTGCTATAGCTTGCTCATAGACAGGAATGTTACCATAACTTGCATGAGCCCATGAAGTTGGAAGGCCACTGGACGCCATGTTCTCATCGTCAACCATAGTGTTGGAATAGATGTTTGTAGCGTCGAAGTAGTTGCAGATGGTCGCATAGTGTTCTGGCGTTGAATACCAAGTGTCACGGCTGGCTGTCATATAATCGGCGCCAATGATCAATCCATAGACAGGCTTCCGACTGCTCGAAGTAGGATTGCCAACCACTCCAACATGTTGAAGCATTACTTCAACTGAGGAGAGATCCTGCATCTTAATCCCAGTGTCCATCCAGAAGACACTAAAGCGTCTAGTAATGTTTGCTGGATAGCCACCAGGAGTGACATTGGCTACAATAGTTGCAGTGGTTGCCGACCCATCATCTGTCAGGTTGATGTTGCTGGCAGTGTAGCTATCAAAGGCTCCCAGTGATCTTCCGTCAGTCAGCATTGAAGGTGTGAGTCTGACGTATTCAGGATCACTGCCACCGCCACCACCGCCACCGCCGCCGCTTGGAACGTCTGCAATAGGCCAAACTCTCTTTGGTGTTGAGAAGCCCATGTTTACTCCCAGTCAGCGATTAGGAGATAGCGTGTGGCTATGACATTGTCCGCGCCAGCATCTGGGTTGCTTCGATGGTACAACACACCAGTTGAACAGTTGAACGGATTGGGTGGAGAGCTGATGTTGTTTACAGAAGCCGCCGCCACGTCATTGGATGCCAAGACCGAAAGACCAGAAGGATTGGTCTGGAATCCAATCACTGGATCTATAGTGGTAGCCGTTCCAGATGCTAAGTGAGTAACCTGCTTGAGCAACCGCGCCGCCGCTGGGACGTTGGTGATGGTTGCCTCATCCGCCACGCCACAATCAGACTCTTGGATTGTGATGATATATCGCCCCTTACCGAGCGAAGTTGTAACCGAGCTAACTGAATAAGCCATTGTCTATCCCCCTTATAAAACTATTGTATCACGGGGAAGGTCAGGGATTAGAAGTAAATCCAATCCAATCTCTGTGTCCCCCCATTGAATCTCTCTAACCATGACGCGTTGTTCTGTCATGGAGATCGATGAATCTGTCAGCTCTATGATGTCACCAGGAGCCAGCCAGCCAAGGTCTATTGGTGCGCGATATGTAACAGATCTGTGTTTGAAGGCGTAGCTCTGAGACATCCACGCCAGTATCCTTCCAGCCGTTGACATATCGCCAACCATAGAACTCTCCACCTCATAAGCTCTGGAGCCATATCTGGATCGGCTTGAGATAGTGTAGATGTTCCTTCCTACCAAGTCAGAGGTGACAACCACTTGGTCTCCTGTCAGGCTTGATCTGTTGGAGAAGTCTGTTGTCTGGGCTGAATATCCCCACTTGATAGAGATCTCATTCCTGATCTCATTGTCCTCATACTTGACTGGGCCATCTCTGTAGATGTCACCGCCCGCCCTCAGCTGCGTTACAGATGGAGCATTATGATCCCAGACAACTGGATATATTCCATCGGCGCCAGCCATCAAAGAGACAGGAAGCAAAGCCAAGACCTCTTCCTTGAGCCAAGTCATGACATCACCAATCTCTCCAATGAAGCCAGAGAGTTGATAGTCCATCAGCTTGTTGACTGCCGTTATTGTCCTGCCATAGTCAATCACCAGACCAGACCGCTCCAAGGCCCAGCGGATTATGTCACCAGCCGCCGTGAGAGCTTCTGAGTCTGTCCTGTATGGATTAGGGTGAGCCTCTCCATGAGTCCACTCACACCAGAACGTCTGGTCTAAACCAGGGGGAACTGTGGGGATTGCAGTTAGATCGACGGTTGCAACTTGGTAGCCGAGATCATCATTGGCATAGACAACATTCAACACCGCTGGGGTTGTCAACTCTGATCCATGGATGGTCACCTGTGTTGCCTCCACCTCATGACCAGCGATTAAACCAGTAGCGCCGATGAAGATCTCACAGCCATAAACGGGAGACATAGCAGGAGACCCAAACACTGTTGGGTAAACCTTGCCCCTCGAGTTCTCATGACTGATAGGCCAAGTCACCTCAGTGATTACAGCCGCCGCTGGTGGATAAAGGCTCGAGTTGTCCAACCAATCAGCCTCCAAGGAGAAGGTGACAGGCTCCCCTTCCTGTCCATACTGGGCGACGTTGGCGCGACCAGAGACAACAACTCTTCTATCATCATAGTCTGATCCCTTGATCCAGAGAGCCAACTCACCAGTTGCACCAGAGAGATCGTGACCTTGCTGAACAAGTCTGGCAATGTCCTCTCTGAAGACCAGCTTGATATCAGCCGATGGAAGAGCAAAGTCTGAGCTGGCCCACTCGATGACATCAGAGAATCCAACGTCTGACATAGTGGCCTCATAGATGTTTCCATCTATCTCCACTGCTTCAGTTGAGAACCTCCAGACCCTGCCAGCATAAGTCAGATCTAAGATCCAGACTGGAGCCGCTCCTCTGAGTTCCTGCTCTGTGAAGTGTCTAGCCATTACAGCTCACCCTCAATCTTTATGTTTGATACTTTTATTACTTCACCAGCCGCTGATGATGCCTCTTCTCCAACCAATGTGTCTTGAGTAATGCCCCCAATCATCCGACCATAGAGAGCCTTTGACTTGCCTTGAAGGTGGAGTGTGTCAGGAGTTCCCGCTGGGATAGATGGCAAGTAAACAAGTGGAACATGTGAGCCAGCGATCTCCTCATTGAGTGAGACCATCAGAGAGGGAAGATCCCCTCTGTAACCAACGGTAGCTGAGGCTGGTGTTGAGCTTGAATCAACCCAGTCTGGACTTGGGCTGTTGCCTTGCAATGCTGAAGTGTCAACGCCTTCCAGCCATCCAAACTGAACAGAGCGCCTTGAGTCTCCTCTCTGGAAGGAGCTTCTTGAGCCGTCTCTGTAGGTGACTAACTCTGTGTTGGGCTGGCTCTCTTGGATTCTGCCCCAAGAATAGTCTTGAGTGAAGAGGTGGAGTGGGCCAAGAACCATCTGTCCTATCTTGTAATAGCCAAGAGGAGTGTTCTGGTTCGCATCAATCACCAGCTTGAGCTTGGTATAAACCACGTTTTGATCATGGGCAACAATAGTAATCTGAGGTGACCAGAGATCAACTGTTGGGTTGAGAGGCTCTCCCCCTGTCACCGCCAGCTTGATCAATGGACTCTGGCTGTTGGAAGCGTTGGAGAGAACGCCTTGAGTCTGCTTGACAATGGATCTGGTATCTGCTGGAGACCATGCAAAGGTGGCGCCGTCCAACTCTCCTCTGTCCAGATAGCGATTGGTGAAGGCTCCAGCTCCATAGTCAACAGCGTATGTGTCACCAACCAGAGAGAACCTGAGACCAGTCTGTCTGGTTGCCGCGTCTATTGTCGCTATGGTCTCCCATAGTCCAGTCGAGACATTGAACCCAGAGAGAGATCCTGTCCTCCAGTTGATGCCCTCGAGATGAAGACCCAACTCCACCGCTGGTAATACGCCGCCCAGATCCCAGATGATAGTCTGGACAGTCTCATCTGTTGAGCGCCACTCCTTTGATGGTGATGGATTGCTCAGAGGTAACAGGTTCTCAATGCTGTATTGATAGCGTGTGTCTATGTGCCAAGAGTCAGATGGGACAGATGGCCCATCAACCGCTGTGATCTTCACGCCGTCCGTAACGTAAACACCATCTGTCCCAAAAGGTCTACCTCTCAAGTCTGTTGGATTGGTGAATCCTTCAGCCGCTGGAACCTGACAAGCCCATCCATCTGAGCAATAGTTGAACCAATACCAATTGGACTCTGCTGTTGATGCCGCGTCGTGGCCCCATCTGACCTCTGAAGCTACACCAGCCCCACCGTTGGCCAGAGCTGTATTACTGATAATGTTTGTCCACTTCCTGTCAGCCTCAAAGGTTCGAGTCCTGACATAGACTGTGGCCTTCCCATTGTTCATAAAGACAAGGACTTCAACCCCTGGGTCAGTCGTCTGAATGGTAGCCGAGCCAAGGAGACCGCCACTCACAACATCTCTGACTCCAACAACTGAGCCTGTGAGGTAGACCTTCATCTTGTAAGATTGGCCGCCATCCTCCAGATCAAACTGCGCTCTGACCTTCTCTGAGCCAAAGCCAGCCGAGACATAAGCAACAGCGAAGTGAGCAACCAAGCCCTCTGAAGGTGTGCCAGTTGGAACTCTGTGGTAGCTGTTGTTGCCAGGTGTCGTTGTGAGATTGAGACCACCAGCTTGGAGGGTTGATGTGTTGCCTCCTGCCACTGCGTGTGTCCAGTTGGGCATGTCTTGAGGACGTTCTATTGGAAGCCAAGTCACCTCATAGTTCATGGAGCTAGTGGAGGCGCCATCCTCTTGATACGTTGGAAGCGTGACATCTGAATAGCCACCAAGGAACATAGCCCCAAGAGAGTTATCCTCATTGCCTGTGGAAGCTACCCAGTTGTGAAACACTACCAAGCGACCAGCCTGAACAGTCCCTGTCATTCCTTTGGGGTAATCGTTGCCGCCCTCTCCCGTCCAGACTTGCCCCATTGTTGCCAATCCAGTTGTCTGACCAACGCCCTCTCCAGTATGTGACCCAGCAAAGCCAAGCCGAGAATACCAAAGACCAACTCTGTCAAAGGTGCCTGTGAGGTTATAGCGAAAGATCAACCAAGCCTCACCAGTGTCAGACCTTACAACAGACAACTCGCCCTCTGTGAAGTTGGCGCCTGGCTTGTTAGCGATGGCTTGAGGGATAGTGATTGTGTTGAGTGGAGAGTTCACGCCTTTATCAAAGGCCGAACCCAGAGACCTCTTGGCTATGTCAGCGTTCCCTTGAATGGTGAACACCTCAAAGCCGCCACCAGAGACAGGAAGGATGTTGGGCGCTATTGCGTCAATGGTCTCAGCGCTCCAGTCAGAGATAAGATCAAAGAGGTTGCCGCCGTCTGAGCTTGCATATTGGAGAACAGAATCAATGGCTCCTCTCTTGGCTATCAACATTAACAGTTGACCGTTGGACTCTGCCACTCTCATTCCATTAGCTGGCCAAGTGTTATAAGGTGTGCCGCCGCCAGTGCTGAGAGCTTCAGCTAATAGCTTATAAGATACTCGAGTCCATGAACTGCCCTTGTCATCTGAGAACATCAGCCCAACCTGTAAGGTCTGAGTGACTGAGTCCTCAACATAGTGGAACAACAGAACGCGACCAGAGGACAACTCAACCAAACAAGGGTGGAGACCGTTGGCCGCCGCTCCCAGTGTTGACATTGCTGTGATGCTGGTGGCCACTCCATCCACTGTGATGGCGATAACAACAACAGTCTTGGCCAAAGGTGTTGTCACTTGACAAGCAACCAAGCCTGTCTCATCAGACAAGGTGATGGCATGAGCTGCCTCTGTTGAGGTGATTGGCCCAACGCCATCAGTCCAGATGATTGACTTCCAGCCACTCATTGCCCCTGGGGTATTCCAGCCGCGCCAGCTGGTGTCTCCTTGCTCTTGATATCTGAATGTAGCTCTCCCCTCTCCACCAAAGCCGCCAACCTGTGTGGCGATCCTCAAGCTGTGATCCGCTGGCTGGGTGCCGCTTGCTTGGAGGTTGATGTCTGTGTTGGACTGTGGCTCTGGAATCCCTACCTCTGGCCCAGCCTGTGAGAAGCTGGAAGCCGCTGTGTCCAAGGTCTGAGCGTTGACTGTGTCGGCTGGTATAATCAAGCCTCTGAATGTGTCCTGTGTGTACTGTGCCATTATAAGATCCCCCCAACTCTGCCGCGTCTACCGCGTCTCTCTGCTGAAGATATCGCGTTGGCAAGTGGGCCGCCCTTCCTCAGATTGTCAATGACCACTCTGTCGAATACTCTTTGCTTATATGTCATCTCCACCACTACCGTTCCACCAACTCCACCGCCAGCATTGAGAGCCTCGACACCATCAGCTCCGATCCCTGCCACTGCCTGTCTGTTGAGAACTGCCTCTCCACCTTGAGCATTGATTGGAGTGTCACCGATGCCGCCAACAATACCACCGCTGTGGAACTTAGGGATTGGTTGAGATGCTATCTGAGCCAGAGCCGCCGCTGTTGATGCCGCTATTCCTGCCGAGGCGATACCACCAGCGATTGGGCCAAGGTCAGCGAATGCCTTGATTGATGCAACCAGTCCGTTGATTGTAGTCTGAG
>Ga0233415_10000898_pt1 | contig 13364 bp, 15 predicted proteins | sample Na_anoxic_12_MG_FD_188631 | JGI IMG/M metagenome (GOLD analysis project Ga0233415, IMG submission 188631) | Seawater microbial communities from Saanich Inlet, British Columbia, Canada - Na_anoxic_12_MG | ecosystem: Environmental > Aquatic > Marine > Inlet | place: Canada: British Columbia... | reverse complement strand
TATAGATCAGAAATCACTGAGAAAGTGGGGCAGGACGATCCTCAGGCGGAGTACCGCAAGGCACAGGCAAAGTGGGAGCGAGATTCAAAAAAGGCCGCCAGTGTCTCTGCGGAAGTTGAGGATGAGACGCAGGGGAGACGAACGACTCCCGAGCCGAAACAGTTTCCCGAGCCTAAGCGGGAGAACAAGAGATCGCAGCGTAGACTATAGTAAATATGGAGGATTGGTTTAGATGAAACGAGAAGATTACGTATCGCAGTCTGAGCTGGCGGAGTGGCGAGAAGCCAACAAGCCGGGCGTGTGCCCTTTGTTTGGTATGGTCGAGTTCATTCCTGTAGTTGACCATGATCACAGGACGGGTCGGATTAGGGCTGTCTTGTCTAACGAATCCAACGCGATGCTTGGCAAGATTGAAAACTTCTACAAAACTCGCGGAGCAAACGCGGTTTACCGGCTGCCCGAAGTTCTGCGTCGAATGGCGGATTATTTAGAGCAAGAGCAGGGGCCTATGCACCCTGTAGGCACGCGGCAGGTGACTAAGCGGTTTGGTCGCATGAAGAAGGATGAGCAAATTGCTATACTGAAAAAGCACGGTGCTGGTGGTTTAGCGATCATTTCTTGCAAAAACAGCAAAGACAGGACGAAGCTGTATCGGAGATTAATTGTAAAATAAATCAGTGGAGAAAATATGATTGAAAAGAATCGAATTTACAACGAAAGTTGTTTAGACACACTCAAACGAATGGAAGACAAAGAAGTAGATGTAGTAATCACGTCTCCCCCGTATAACATGAATTTGAGGATTAGAAATGGGAAGTATTGTTCTAGACAAATAACGGAAGAGTTTTCGACAAAGTACGATGGGTTTAACGACAATATCCCAATTGATGAGTACAACAGTTTCCATACGGAGGTGTTGAAAGAGTTGCTGAGAGTATCTCATTTAGTTTTCTACAACATCCAAATTGTTACTGGATCTAAACGTTCGGTATTCAAGATGATTGGAGAGTTCAGCGAGCAGCTCAAAGATATTGTCGTGTGGGACAAGGGTTGGGGGCAGCCTGCGATGCAAGTAGGTGTGATGAATCGACAGTCCGAGTTAGTTCTGATCTTTGCAGACAAGAACGCCATATCTAGGCAATTTAAATCTTTTTGCCATTTTGACAGAGGAACGTTGTCGGACGTTTGGCAGATAAAGCGAGGCAGGACAAAAGATTCTAAGAATAAGGCAGTCATGCCGGATGAACTTGTCGACAAAATACTGGTAAACTTTACCGAAGAGGGTGATGTCGTTTACGATCCTTTTTGTGGGACAGGGACTACCGCTTTCGTAGCCAATCAGCGAGGTAGGCAGTATGTTGGAAGCGAAATAAGCTCCGAGCTGATCGCGACTGCCAATCGTCGATTACGTGAAGTACAGAAACCATTAATTTAATACGTAAGTCATAGGGTAGGATGTGGGTTAGCCGCAAGGCTTCTTGGGCGATTACCTTGGATAAGTACGCCCCACATCCTACCCCTTTTTTTTAGCTATCAGAGAAGGAAAGTAAAATGGAAGAAAATAAGATCACGGAAGACGCGGCGCAAGAGGAATCGACTAGCCCGAAACTTGAGCTACCTCAGTCCGTAATAGAGCAGCGGGAGAAGGAAGCTGTTGCGATGGGAATTGCTGCGACGCTATCTTCAGAGTTGGTGAAGAACAATTCAAATTTTACCATGTTAGTTTCCAGCATGCTGGCGTCTAGGCAACTGTATGCAATGTGCCTGCATGAGATGGACGCAATCTGCGGAGATCCTAACGATCTTCTAGAGAATTTTCCAGAATTACTGAAAGAGATGGAAGAGAAGGGAGTTGAGCCAGATGAGGGTTTGCTTTTGATGGTAAAGGAGATTTTGATTAATGCAGCGGCTGTGCAGGCTCAGGCTCCTTTTGAAGATAAAATTTTGTTTGAAGGAATGGTGGGTAGTGTTTTACCTTGGATGAAGAAAGTTTGTGCAGAGCACAGTGCCGTACAAGAAAAAGCGATGGTGGCAGCAAACAAGGAGGCCGAGGTAAAACGCATTAATTCTAAGATAAATCTTTTGCACGAAGATCAGGTAGACCGAGAGACGTCTTACCTGATCGTAGGCAACGCCAGCTTGGTGTACTTTGTTTTGCATTTGCTATCTCAGGATGCGTTGGACGGCAATAGGTCAAACGTATTCCAACAATTTAGATTGCACGCAGACAAGTACAGGCTAGTGATTCGAGACTCCCGAGTGTGCTACGGGACAATTGGACAACTGTCTCCCAACGCCCAGAAGTCTAAAATCACGATAAGTGACATGTACCACGCGTACGAGTCGCAGTTTCAATCGCCAATGGACTTACTGATCGTAGACGATATTCAAGATTTCGGTAGGAACGCAGGACGTACGGGACTCGCCAGTTTCCAGACTACAATAAATGAGACGCAGAAAGAATTGAAACGTTTTGCTAAAACAGCGGGAAGTCTCCTGATATCAGGAGTGCCGATGGAAGAGGGCTTACAGACAAAAGCATATTCGCATTTGCATAGTCATCCAGATTGGGAGGTTTTGCGAGTACATAACCGGATGCGAGTGGTGATGGCAGAAGAGGTAGAGTCGGGTTTTGAGGTATGGTTGGGTACTACTTCTTTAGGTGTTTTTTCTAAGGAAGACATTGAAGCTCATCGGCCAAAACTAATAATTAATCCTTAAACTATTTGGAGTAAACTGTGGACATTTATATCGGTTGGTCTGAGTTAATTAGCGCAGAAAACTGTTTTGAGTCTTGCCTAGACAGGCTGGAGGGGGCGGGCTTATCGAAGGCGGAAAAGGCAAAGTTGAAGAAACGGATGGATGTGAGCTTTGCGGATTATTTGGCTTGGAAAAAGCTCGATCGGTCTGTGCTGACTAAGCATACGGCTTACGGAAGTTTTAACGGCAACATACTTGCAATTCGCTTTTCGGCAAGAATTGATGAAAAGATCAACACAGTTGGGTTTACCTTGGCCTCAAGGTTCCCGCTTACTTCCGAGGTTCCGCCAGCGGTAGCGGCTTTCGGTTGGCTATCTAGTCTGGCACATAAGTCAGCAACTCCGATACGCTTAATCGGACTTCCTGGCCTAAAAGACTTTGTTTACCAGTGGAAGTTAGCACTTGCCGCTTGGCCGAGTAATCAGTCTACGGTTCGCAGCTCGTCCAGTTTAGTTAATTTGTTTGATTCCTGTGGCTTTGAGTGCGTAGAGTTAATAGCTGCTGAAGATTGTCGACATCTTCTGGAAAATGCAAGCCAAAATCTTAGACGAACTGTTGCGAAAGAGCCGGAGTCGGAAGCAGAGCTAGAATTGCAGGACCTCGCAAATGACTACGCAGCAGTGAGAGATCAATGGCGAGGGGTGGCGGTAGACTCCATGCAAGACATTCAGTGCATACTTGCGGTTTCGACATTGTGGGGGAGGGTTTAATGGAGAAAGATAAATACTACATTCATAAGCCGTTTGCCGTACCTAAGTACAGAATAGTTTTTGAGGGGGCTAATTCTCTTAGTGATGTTGGGGATCAATATATTTGGTTCAGCCCTGCAGCCATTTATCGTTACGGTATGTTTACAGACGTCAACCTAAGTGATTTAATTCAAAATCTGGATTTTAAAGTATTTTATTATCAGTTCGATAAGCCAATATTTACTAGATTTGGTGGAGAATGGGACCATTTATTGTGGGCCATGGAGTCGGAGAAATGGGTCAAGTTTTGTGATAAACTGTTAGAGACGGTCCAGATAGATATCCCGAATAAACTGGTTTACCAGTATGCGATGCAAGAGCTTGAACTGTGGGACCCACTTTTTTCAGATAAAAATTCAGGAATTCTGGATAGCCGAAGTCCGAAGTGCAGCGTTAATGTGTTTGTTGTCTTATCTAACACAGGGCAGCTCGCTTTTGACACGAAGAACACGTTATTCTCGCGTCCAGGCTTGCTGAAGTATACTCCTTCGGATATTCACGTCAAAGCAGCTAAAAAGTTATTTTCGTCTAAAAAAGAACTGACACAGGATAACGCATTTGCGAGGTATCGGAGAATAATGCTTGCAGCGCAGGACGCCGAATACAAGGCTGAGGTTGAAAAGAAAGGGGTGCGTGATCCAAATGGCTAACATATTGAATGATGATAATTTAAGGGGAAACAACAAGCCCGATTCGGTGGAGTTTCCGCTCCGGAGTTTGCGTCAGTTTTTAATGCCCGACCAGACGGTGAAGGTCAAAACATTTACCAGCGGTATTATTCACAGCGGCGACGGTAGTCTTGACGAGCAAATTAATAAGTGGGTTTACGAAACAAAGAACATTATTGCTACAGTTGGTCCCTTGTCTAATACGCCGAGCGGCTATTCGATTTCTGTGACTTACGTAGAATCCACAGGGGGACTTAACGATGGCTAAAAAAAATTCAAAGGTAGATGCAACTTGGGATAGGTTTACTAAGCTGGTGGCGAATCGCTTGCTTGATGAAGCGGTAGACCCGTTCCCCTATGTTCCGAAGGATGGGGAAATTCCTTTAGCAAAGGCTGGGGCCGAAAACGGGATCGGCAAGGGGTTAATTGAGAAATGGAGTGCAATGCACGACAAGGGTGTTTGCAAGGATTCTGCAAACGAAGTGTCTTTGCAAGAGCAGAAAATGTGGTGTCTTTGTGAGGCAGTCGAAGGTGAGTTTCCTGTCATGCGAGTATTCCCTGAGCTGGAGGGACTTGTTCAGGCGTTAGCTGAGCGAGAGGGAAAGCTGGTTCACGTTTGGCCGATGTATGGGTTACCGTTACAGTTAACGCAGTCATTCATTCCTTCGAACGGCAAAGCGTGCCGATTCCTTCGATTACCTAATACAGGTAAATCTGTGCTAGTAGTTAAGGGCGGGAGCTACGGATTAGTGGACGATACCACCACGCCAGACATCGAGTTACAGCAGGACGGTTGGTTGGGGGATCCGGATTACGTAGCTGGAGATGAGTTTTTCCAAGACGGAATTTTGGACGACGAGTTTTCTGCGGACGAAGACTTATTTGAAGACGATTAACTTTTTTTTAGATATTGGAGATACGATGGGTTCAGTGACAAATGATTCTCCGGACGAGTCGCGTTACCATACAATCCGAGAGGGCACGATGATCCCACGTGCTAGGAAGTCGGGCGAGTCCGCGGGGTTTGACCACAACGCAGCGACTCGAGTTGTTGTGGATCCAGATCAAGCAGGGGGAGGGTTTGAGGTCGACCTACCTGGCTTAGTGAAGACAGATTTTTTTGCAGCTAAGAGTGCCGAAGCTTCTGCCGTGGAAAACTCTTCCAATTTTTTAAAGCAAATGAACGATAGACTACAAGAAGTCCAAGTGCAAACAGAGAGGGAAAAAATTGTGGAATCAGATTACATAGAGCCGGTACCGGTTGCTGCGACGCCGGTAGCGGCGGTCGCGGCACGAAGGCTCGGAGACATAGGAAACCAATCGCCGAATCAAAGAATTGATTCGGGATCGAGTTATCAAGAACACATACCGCCGGAACCGGTGGTGTTGCAGACGCCAAGTCTGGTCAACAATGATTTTAATGTCCTGTTGCAGCAATTGTTGGTAGACTCGGCACAACAACGCCAGCTAATTAACAAAATGCTTGTAGAGCAGGCTGAAATCAAATCTAACCCTACGGTAGAGCTGCAAGCAGAGCCAGCCCCAGAGGTGGCGGTGAAAGAACCGGAGCTTCCGGCGCAGGTTCCCACGGGAATCGACTTCTTGGACTCAACTGAGGATCCAATTGTCCCTAAGTATGATGTTCTTTTTGAAATGCAGTTAGGTACGATGGCCGCCAAGTATCACGGCGTGGTTATTGGAGATAAGTGCATTGCTTTGATCTACGACACCAGATTTCCTTATGGTAACCAGTATTTGCCGCCTGCAATGGGCGAGGAACAGATTGCTGTTCGCGTTCCAAAATACGGGGATAACGTCTATAATTGCAACTCGTTAGGGCTGCATTGGACGCTAGGTTGCTTAGATGTAGTAATTCTTATCAAACAATAAAGGTAATTAAGCCATGTCGATGGAAAAAAACGGTGCAATCAGTCGCTCTACCCCTTCTGGATGTTGTGGGGGTAATTGCCACAGCCAGAAAACTGAGAAATCTGGGCAACAGTTGAATCAGATGCCGAGCACCGAGGCCGAGGCAGACGAGATGGAGCGAGACATCACAAAGCTCGCTTCGGATGCGGTTAAGGATGCCAGCCAAAATTCCAGTGAAAATAACAAATAGTTCCTGCTGTTTGTGGGTTCGTGTAAGGGAGAAGCAATAGATGTCTGATTTAATGGGCGCAGGTAGTCCTTATTTGAAGGGAGCCGGAGGCAGTAACTCCGGCGATCAAGCATTTGCTGATCCTTTTAACGACATAGCAACGCAACAAATGCCGACAACGATGAAGTCGGCATTGTGGTGGTCTGAGTACATCTGGACGGTAATGGGAACATACCGACAGGCCATGGAACGCATAGTCTCATACTTCTTGACAGAAATTGAGATCGGCGGCGACGTGAGCGACGACGAAAAGGACAAGCACGACGAGTACATGACTCGTCAGCTGCATGCCATGTCTACATTGTCCTTGGCCATGCGGGATCGGCTTTGCTACGGAAATAGTTTTGTAAGCGTAATGGTTCCTTTTCGTAGATTTTTGCGTTGTCCAAAAACGGGTGACCTATACCCACTCAGAGTTGTCCACAAAAACTTTGACTTTAAGTTTACCCCCAAGTTTGAGTTCCATGCCACTTGTCCTAAGACGGGCTGGCGGGGTAAGTGGGAGGTCGTCGACAAGCCCCGCGAGGAGCAGGAGCACTTAATCCTAAAGAGGTGGTCGCCGCACGAAATTGAATTGTTGCATGATCCTTACACGGATGAGGTTAGCTACTTGTGGCGAATTCCGGACTATTACAAACAAATGGTCCAGAAAGGTAACCTGTTTCACTTGGAGCGTGCCAGCTCGCAGGTACTTGAAGCAATCAAGCACGACAAGTTGTTTAGGTTTAACAAAGACGCTATCTACCATATGAAGGAGCCTACTTTAGCGGGCATTCGAAATATGGGTTGGGGTTTACCTAGGAGCTTAATTAATTACCGGCAGATCTGGTACGTTCAAGTGTTACGTCGCTACAACGAAGCAATTGCTTTGGATTACGTGATACCCTTTCGGTTAATTACGCCGGAGGCTCGGAACGGCAGTGGCGTCGGCAGCATGTCTACAGCAGATCCGATGAGTGTTTACAACGGAGGAGACTTCCGTGCTCAAGTACGCAAGATGATCAACAAGCGTAGGAAAGATCCAGCTTCTTGGCAGATGTTGCCGTTCCCCGTTAATTACCAGATGCTGGGCGGCGACGCGTCGCAGTTGGCACCGACAGAGCTGATCCGGCAGGGCTACGACACGCTTCTTAACGAGACAGGGACTCCGGTCGAGTTTTACAACAGTAGCTTGACTACTCAAGCGGCACCGGTTGCATTACGTCTGTTTGAAAGCACGCATCGGCTGCTTGTCAGCGACGCGAATTCCTGCCTCCAGTGGATGTCAGATCAAATATCTAGAGTTATGAGCTGGGAGCAGGTCACCTGTACGTTGAAGTCGGTGACTATTGCGGACGATTTTGCGAAACAACAAGCTGCGTTGCAGCTAATGATGGGACAGCAGCTTTCTGGAAAATCTGGGCTCGGTGCTATTGGGTACGATTGGGAAACTGAACAGAAGCGACTTGCCGACGAGGCCAAGAAGCAAATGGAAATGCAGCAGCGTTCTCAAGAAGAAATGGAGCAGGCTGGAATGGCTGCCCAAATAGCTCAAGGAATGAATCCGGCAATGCAGGGAGATCCGGCAATGCAGGGAGATCCGGCAATGCAGGGAGATCCTGCGGCAGCTGGCGGTCAGACGGGCCCCGAGATGGCGGCAGCGGGTGGTTCGCCTGTGACAAATTACATCCAAACTATGGGTGATAACGCAATGGTTACTCCAAGCGACTTACAGGCTGCAGCAGATATGCTTGCACAAGAGTTGTTAGGATTGCCAGAGTCTCAAAGGATATCTGAGCTACGCAAGTTGAAGCAAGCGAATCCGACGCTGCATTCGATTGTGAAAGAGAAGCTGAGTGATATTAGGTCGCAAGCTAGGAGCCAAGGAGGGGCCCAAGTGATGCAACAACAATTCGGAGGTGGGTAATGACAAGTGCCGCTTATCGGACTATTGAGAAGCCGCTGCGAGTCGGTTTCATTTGCCCCACGTGGCGAGCAAGTCTGACAGCAGGTTACACGGAGGCGGCCCTGCAGACGTTTTTTGAGACAACACCCGAAGGAGTAGCTATCGTAGTAGACGACGGCTCTCCAGATTGGGTTGAGTCTAAGATGCAAGAGAGGTTACAGAAGATAGCTCCAACGGAGCAATCTATTCATTTTTATCATTTCAGTAACGAGTACGGTCTTACTCGCAGCTGGAACAAAGGACTAGACATTGCTGACTCCCTTGGCTTGGAGTACGTGATAGCCGGTAACAACGATGTGTTGTTTCCACCAAACTGGCATTTTGGGCTGACCCACGCACTAGCGAATGGCTTTACGATGGTTGGCCCGCTGAGTAACGCACCTGGCATCACGGCTAAGGGCAAGCAAGAAGTCGGTAGGTATGTCCAAGACTACAAGGTTACTGACGATCCTGCTTACTTGGAAGAAGTGGCCTTCAATCTAATGACCTTTAATATGGGGAAGGTAATTGAGAGCCCTGTTAACGGTTTCTTTCAAATGTGTAGACTAGAGGGCTGGCGGTCTAACATGATTGATCTTGGCGAGACCAAGACTTATTACAATCCGCTGAACACGCATACGAGTAAGGGGCACAAGAATCTGACCCCTACAATGACGCTCAATGAGGATGAGTGGCAGGGAAGGGCAAGAGGAGCAGGTTTGCGGTCTGGGATAGTCTTGAGTTCGTTTATATTCCATTACCGAGCGGTTTCTCGTGGCGATAAATATAAACGCGGACAATGGTATCGGAAAAAATGAAAACAATTGTTTACAGTTGCGTGACCGGTAGATATGACGACGTATTAAAAACACTACTGGCCAGCGAGGCGGTACCGGAAGAAAACGTTGAGTACATTTTATTCACGGACAGAAAGCCTCCTGCCGGTGGTTGGGAGTCCGTCACTCAAGGTACCGCATGGTCTATTCGAGATCTGCGTTGGAAGCACAAGTTGTGCAACGTTCGCACGGCTAGATGGCACAAAATAAACAGCCATATGGCATTGCCGGAGCACAATTACTCTATTTGGATAGATGGCTCCCAGAAGATAAAGAAGGTGAAGTTGGCGGAGTTACTCGTAAAGGCGATGGGCTCGGCAGGGCTGGCTACGTTTCAGCACCCACAACGAAACTGCGTGTACCAAGAGATGAAAGCATGTGAGCGATTAAAGAAAGATAGCCCTGCTATCATGTTGAAGCAGATAGAGAATTACCGGTCGGCGGGTTATCCGCCATATAATGGACTGGTAGAGACGGCATGTGTCGTTAGAGAAAACTGTAGGAAAACGAACACATTCAACCGTGCATGGTATGATTTGTTAAGTAAGTATAGCCGTAGAGACCAGCTTGGTTTTAATTACGCTGCGTGGCTGGTGGAGATTAGTTACAATCAGATTGAAGGCAGTCGTGCCTCTTCTCCTTACTTTTCTTTTCATCATCACCATCGGGGGTAGCTCCGTGTTCAAGGTAGGTATATTTGTACCTTACGCTAGGAACGAAACCACTCTTGCAGCTACTCAGTTTGCAGATTGGCTTGTTCGTTCTGGTATTCAAGTTGTCATGCTTTCTCCTAGTAAGCCTGGCAAAGGCGTACACACGCATTGGGATAGCCGTGTTATTTACAGGAAGCCAAGTCACAACGAAAACAAGACTAAGCTTTTTGAGTGGGCTTTCAACTGCACACACATTTGTTGGTTCGAGCCAGACGAGTGGGCGTTTAGGATGTCCAAGATAGTCTGCGCCGATAGTCGACATAAGTTTACGAAGCATTACTTCTTTCCGAGTCGATGTACGGCGAAAGAGGACTCAAAGAAAATCAAAGAATTTTTAGATCTAGTGGACGAAGTAATTTGTCTGAACCGGTCTATGCTTCACTGGTTGAACTCGTTTCATCCTTCACATTCTTTGTCAGCCCCACGGAGCATGATTAACATATGCTCTCCCTCGACTCCGGTGCAGAGCAGGTACGGGCCAAAGACCTCGGGAAAGGTCAAGCTGTTAGTAGTAGTCACCAAGTCCGCGATCTACGATGTAGGCATTGGGTTGCTAGATGTGTTTGACTATCTGTTACTTAGTCACGAGAACTTAGAGATCACCGTACTTCTTCAAACGTCGTGGCCTTCTTACTTCCGGCAAAAGCTTTCAGCAATCGCGAAACTACACGGTGAGCGACTTAGTGTGGTGACTTCTCCAGATTACTACGACTACCCGAAGTATACGTTTGAAAATGATTGGGTCTATTTATGCAGTACTCGTCACGATTACGGCTCCCTTATCTCAGTGCTGGCAGGAACGGGCACTCCGTTAATTTGTCACACTTTGCCGCCAGTCTTAGACATACTGGGCGGCCTGCTGACAAACGGGCAGGCTTGTAAGTTGATTGACACAGGTGTGTTTGATACAAATACTTGTCCGATCGCTGACGTAGACGTAGATGACGTAGGTAATCGGCTAGACGAGATCATAGGCTCTCCGTCAGTTATTTTGCAGCAGTCTCAGATTGAATCGTTTATGCAGCAAAGAAAATCGGCTAGGCTCTTTGACCGGTTCATAGATACTAATTTCATCTCAACGGAAAGTAAGGCTTGATGGTAAGTTGCTCTAAACTGGTGATTGTGTGTGGTACACCTGGTTCTTGGTGCAATTTGGTCTGCAAAAGAATGTACCAAAAGGGCTTTAAGGTTTTGTGGGAGGATCAGCCTCAGGTTGGTGAGACGTACCGTTACTTTTCTAAGAATTTCCAAAATGCAGAGATTAACGAAATTCACCGCCAGCTGTTGAATACATCGCAGCCTCCGGAGCTTTTTTCCACGTCTGTGGACTATTATGAGGATGCTTATCCTGGTCCCGTTGAGTTTTTATCTAAGTTTGGTACTGACAGCGTAGTTTTGTCTTCAAATTCCATGGGTTTGCTTTTGGATGTGTGGCTGCCATTTGCTACTATGGTGGTCGATGTTCGGGCTACCGAGCAGGAAGATTTAGACATGATTAATAAGTGGGCTTCGGTTAAACTAGCCGACAGCGTAATTAAAAAAATACGTGACATTCACGTGTCTGCCTACTTGCGGCATGTTGCTTCTTTTGAGAATACAATTCAAATAACCAATAGCGAGATACGGTCTCCCGATCGGTTCAACCATTTAATGGGTAAGATTTTAAGCAAGTCAGGTGCAAGCCACCAAACCGCTTCTTCATTTAAAGGAAACCAATGAGTACACCCGATAACAATAACGATCCTGATCTATCGAAATCCCTAGACGCCGCAATGGGCGTTGATCTTCCGTTTAGTTCCAAGGACACCGGAAATGAGCCTGCTGGATTGCAGGCGACGCCGCATGCTGCTCCGCCAGTATCGGCACCGACACCTCCTGTATCGGCACCGACACCTCCTGTATCGGCTCCGGCACCTCCAAAGACAGGGTCTGCGTCACACATTGTCAACGTGGCTGCTGCTTTGAGCCCGAAGTCGCATCAGCCCGCTGCGCAGCAGGTAGTGATCAACGACTCCTTTCCCTATGACGTAGCGTTTAACATCGCCTTCATGGGTTCGGGACAGGGCGGTGCTAGGATTGCCAGCTCGTTCCACGATATCGGTTACCGCCGAGTGGGCTTATTCAATACGGCGGAGTCTGATTTCCAAGGACTACCCGAGGCAATTGAGCGGCACACTTTAGAGTTAGGCGGTGCTGCCAAGGACGCACGGTTTGCTGAGGCTGCGTTGAATGGCCATGAGGAGGAGATCTGGGATCTTCTGCAGCGATCGTGGGGTAATGACATGGATTACGGGATCATCTGCGTAGGCTTGGGTGGCGGTACCGGATCTGGTACAGCAGGCAAGCTGGTAGAGATTGCACGAAAATACATGGAGAGCAAGGGAAAAGAGCCTAGAGTAGGCGTAATTGCCTCTATTCCGTCTCCTTCGGAAGGCCAGCAGGTCTGTCGAAATGCGGTTGCTGCCCTCCAGAAGCTGGTCAAGCTACAGGTCAGCCCACTGATTCTCATGGACAACAAGAAGATCCACGAGCTGTATCGGCCTGGCATGAGCAAGCTGTTCACAACTGCGAACCAAACTGTCAGCCAGCTATTTCACTTATTCAATCAACTGGCCGCGGTACACAGCCCTCTGATTACATTTGACCGTAGCGAGCTTGCTCAGCTGCTTGACAACGGTATTTGTGTCATGGGTGGTGCTGCACTTGAAAACGTTACCTCTCCTGCGGACATCTCTTCTGGTATCCGCGACCAACTCACCAACAACGTACTCGCTGCAGTAGACCTCTCGACAGGCACCAAGGGTGCTTGCCTGTTCGTAGGTGATGAAAATCACTTGGACCAGCTTAGTATTGACTACTTCGACGCAGGATTCACGCAGATGAACCGAACCTTAAAGGGTGGAACCTCGGTAGTTCATCGTGGCGTTTACGTTGGGGCTGAGGCTGGCCTTCAGGCATATGCCATGATCAGTGATCTGGATCCGCCTGTAGAGACGTTAGCTCAACTGGCAAAGGTAGCCAACATCTCTAAAGAGCAGCTTTCCGGTGGGATGGCAGGTTTTTTAGGGGTAAATGATTAATGGACAAGCACCTGAGGGACGTATTCTCAAATGTTTACGCCACCAAAAGGTGGGGCGATGGGGAGTCAGCCTCTGGTTCTGGCTCCTCCATTGCAGCTACGGGGCAGCTCTCTAAGTGGCTTACGGGGTTAGTAACGCAGGCTTATTTCTCTTATCCTGCGATCCATTCTGTGTTGGATATTCCTTGTGGGGATTACAACTGGCAGCGTACTTGGGTAGAGGGGACAGGTATACGCTACTACGGTGGCGACATTGTGCCTGTCTTTCCTGAGGACTCTCAACCAGACAACGTGAGCTTTCAACAGCTTGATATCACCACAAGTGACTTACCCAGTGTGGATTTGGTGTTGGTGCGTGACTGCTTTGTTCATCTGAGCTTTGCCCAGATCAAGTCGGCGATGCGTAATTTGATGAGAGACTCCAACAAGTGGAAGTGGATAGCAATGACCACGTTTCCTGCTATGAGGCAGAATTCG
>Ga0233415_10000897_pt1 | contig 13366 bp, 28 predicted proteins | sample Na_anoxic_12_MG_FD_188631 | JGI IMG/M metagenome (GOLD analysis project Ga0233415, IMG submission 188631) | Seawater microbial communities from Saanich Inlet, British Columbia, Canada - Na_anoxic_12_MG | ecosystem: Environmental > Aquatic > Marine > Inlet | place: Canada: British Columbia... | reverse complement strand
GATGCAATGCGTAAGAATTGCGGTATTCTGCTTGCATTGTTTCGCCATAGGTTAGGCAATCAATATTGCAACAAGAACATCACGATGAGACATGACCAAAACTCTAGAAGACGAGCGAGAATGATGGGAGGAAGACATCACAAGTATACTGTAGCTAAACCAATGAGACATGCATTAGAGTTTAGACTGCCATCACGATTCCAATCTGTTAAGCAGATGATGAGGCGATATGAGATGATGTATGTGATAGTTGACCACAGTATCAACTCACCGAGAGGAAGCCACAAATCGCTTCTAAACAAGCTAAAACCAATCTTGATGTCTATGTATGAACAAGACGAGACCAAAGTGTTAGAGATGATGGAATTGGCAGAAGCATTTCGCAAGACAATTATCTCAAATAAAATCAATCCACAAACGCAAAGATGGATTGACCCAAACAATCAAATGTCTGATTTTTGGGATAGAGATTGCGTAAGGCAGTACTAACAGCAAATGGGAGTCGAAAGGCTCCCGCTGTCTACAGATGTGTATCTGTACTGACGAGACCAAAAGGTCGAAACAGCTAACTTAAATTTATAATAAAATGATTAACAATTCGCAAGTAAGAAAAGAGCAAGCAAGAAAATCAATAGAAATTCTGAATGCTTCTTACAGCAGTAATGAGATAACTAGAACTGTTTACCTAAAATCTCATAAAGCATTAGTTAGTAAGATTAAGAACGCTAACTCTGTATCAAATCAATTGAAGGATAATGGATTAAAAGTTACTAAGAATGGTGGAGGTTATATGTATAATGGTAAGAACTTTTCTGTTGAGGTTTTTCTAGATGGATGTGTTACTGAATATTGGACAATCAATTTAGTTGATGCTAGTGAGGAGTTAGTTGAGATGTTTGAGGATTATAATAAGTTTGACACTAAGAGTGAAGTTATATATCAATTGTTTCAATTTGATATGAGTTTATAAAAATAAACATGAGAGTCGAAAGGCTCTCGCTGTATACAGATGTGTATCTGTACTGATGATTCTAAAAAGATGAAACAGCTAACTTAAATTATTTATTATGATAGGCAAATGTATTGCATCAGTAAAATCTCATGGAGGTAATTATACCTTATACAAGATTGAGTTCAAGAGCGAAAAACACTTTAGTAATTGGTACGATAGTGTAAGTAAATACGCAAAAGTAATCGGTGTCTTCGAAGACACAAACACAAACAATTAAAATCAAATATTATGAGAACAGCAATTAAAAAAGTAGTAAACGAATTAAAAAAATATGCTAAGGCATTTCACTCAATAAACAGATAACATTATGAGAGAGCAAGATAAATTAATAGAAACAGTACAAAAAGCAATTGTAACCAATAGTGTTAATGGATTGGATATATATTTCACTTATGAAACATTTGACGAGATAGCACATATAGAAATAGTAGAGACTAAGACAAGTATAGTTTTAGATTCTTATACAGATGACCATATTTCTGTAGAAATTATATCTAAAGATTACCCTCAATTTTTTTCAACAAATAAATAAACAGATAACATTATGATAGAATGGAAAGTATATATAGACTATATGGATTGCAATAACAGTTTTAAAGCTACTAGAAAGTATTTTAAAACGTATAACGATGCAATGAGTTTCATGGTTGAAACTTTTGACAAGGTAAACAGTGATTTAATTAACTTTATTTAAAACCAATATTATGAAAACAAAAAAGGGATTAACCTATGTAGAAAAAGGTACGGGAGAATTTATCAAAGGCAAAGAGGTGATACATGTAGATGTGTATACCAAGGAAGAGATTGAGGCAATCAGTCAAAGAAAAATAGATGTAATAAAACAAATTGCATCAGCAGTAATAATAATACTATACATTGCATTTGTAGTGTATTGTTTAACTAATATTTAAAAACAAACATTATGAATTTACAAGCAACAGAAGAAATTGAAGTATTTATTGATGCAAAATGGTACAATACACCATTAGAGAAAACACAAGTTGGATTTATACCACAAAAAAGACGAATCAGAATCGGTTGGAAAGGATGCTACTACACTATAAAAAAAGGAGAGAAGTTTAAATTTGACAGAGGTAATGATTGGGATGTGTGCTACTTTAAACTAGAAAACGGTGCTGAGTTTAAGCAAGGATATGGGAGAGTTGAAACATTTATAAAAAACGAAAACGTTAAAGTATTATGAACGAGTTAGAAAAATTAATCAGAGCAAACAAGATTTACAATTCGATGGATGGAATTTATTCCGAAGAAGAGTTTCACGATGCGGGAGACTACCTATGCAAGTTCCATGACAAGTACAAAACCATTAATCCTAGTGAATTTAAAAAATTATTAAAATAAATTAGGAATTGTTAATTAATTACACTATCATTGTAAAAGTTATACACAACATTTAAACATTTTTTATTATGAGTTACAAATTAGATACTACTACACCATTTTACAAAGAGTTAACAGACGAGGATGCTCACTTCCAATTCAACGGAAATGTAATGCAAAGAGCAATGTACAATCTGTACGTGAGCAAGAGAGACATAGGTTTTAATGCTATAGGGATGAAGCCCCACAGCAATTGGAGAGTTAAAGATGTCAAGACTTACTTCGGCATCAAAGGGAACAAGAAGGTATTGCTAGATAACTTTATGAAGCTATTCAATCACATTGAGATGCTTAGAGAACAGCAAGCTAAGGAGTATTCAGAAAAGTATAACTGATGAGACTTCAATAGTCGAAACACGGATTCATTCCGTGTCTTATACAAACCGAGTTCTGTGTCTTCGAAGACACTACTCACAAAATTTATTACTTACTATGTGTATTATTATTATCAAACAGAAATCAGAAAAGATTCCAATGGAGAGACTCAAGACTTCAGCACGAATCAATCCTCATGGATTGGGGATTGTATGGCTAGACACTTTTGAGTTGACATACCAAGAATCTAAAGACTACGCTCAGTTGCACACTGAGAGACCATTTATCGCTCACTTCCGTTATGCTACTGTGGGTAAAATCAACAGAGAGAATATGCATCCATTTGTATGTGGCAAGAACAGAGATGAGTTGCTTATGATGAACGGAACAATCAGAGGGTTAGGTGATGCAGAGACTTGTGACACAAAGGTACAAGCACGCATGCTAGGTGATATGCCAAGAAGCGAATGGAAGGCAGAGTTGGAACAGCATGAAGCTAGATTCGTTAGTATCAACAGACGCTCAAGAACATTTCAGATATACAACAGAGATGCTTACTTCAAGAGAGATGGAGTTTGGTATTCAAAGGCTAACGTACTAGAAGACCACGTGATTGGTGTGTATGGAACGCTCAAGAAAAACTACTCTAACTACAACAGATACTTGAGGTCAAGCAAGTACTTAGGTAGAGGTAAGACAGTTGACAAATATCCTTTATTGATAGATGGGTTGCCATATTTAATTGAGGACAAAGGTGTAGGTCACAATGTAGAGATTGACATCTTCAAGGTTGACGACAGCAAGCTACTAGACTTGGATAGATTAGAAGGTCATCCGAATTGGTACAGAAGAAAGCAAGTTCCAATCAAGTTAAACAGCGGTAATACTGTTAGCTGTTGGGTTTACTTCAATCTAAAAAAATTACCACATGGTGCACAAATGCATCAAAGCTATACACAGCAAGTGTTTAGACCATCTACGTATACATTCAAAGACCAAGTAGAGTGTACACAGCAGATGATTTGGGATGACGCATTCAAGGTTGAAGATGACTTTGATGTGTTGAATGAATCACCGATGTGTGTGAATTGCTACTCAGACTTAGTTGTTGATGAGCACGAGATATCAAACTCTACATATCACTGCCCGCAGTGTAACGAGAGTTTTACAGAACAAGAGGTTGTAGTTAACCTTTAGTTTTCTATGTAGTAGTAGAAAGAGAGAGTGTCTTCGAAGACACTCTCGGTACACGGATGAGTGTCCGTGCTGATGATTCCAAAAGGATGAAACCGAAACATTAAATTCATTTATTATGAAACAAATTAAAAAAATTAAAGAAACAAAGGAAACTATTGTTTATGATTTCGAATGGGTAGAAGAAAATTCTTCAGCCGTTAAGAAAAAAGGAGTGCAAGCAAGTTCAGATAGTTTAATATCGGGTGTAGAAGTTAATGCAAGTATACCTAGTGATGAAACACAGCATTTACTTTCAACACAAGCAAACACAAATAGATTAGTGGAGGCTACAGTACAAAGCACAGAAGATTCAAAACGACAGTTGCAAAGCCAAGGTTATGTCTTGAGCAATCTTTGGCACGTTCAAGATGTGCTTCAAAGCTATGAAGAGTTAACTGTAGAACAAGCAGAAGAGGTTCTTGAGAACGCTCTTAATAATGAACGAGTAATGGAAAGTATCTTCGAACAGATAGATATCGAGGTTGAATTAATTAAAAAAAATAAATAAGATGTATAGAAGATTATTAATACAAAAGATGCAACAGCTGATAGACAAGCTACCAAAAAGCAAGAAAAGAAAACAAGCTAAAGAAGACTTACTAAAATTGAAGTTAAGTTCTGATGACAAATTTTTTATTTCATTGGCTAATAAATATAAAAACATAAAAGATAATAAGATGGAAAACAATATACTAATAGCAAAATTTATGACATTGCAAGAAAATAAAGGCTCGTACTACTTTCCAAAGAATGACGAATGGATTCCTAATGTTGAGTTAGAATACGACACTTCTTGGAATTGGCTTATGCCTGTCGTTGAGAAGATAGAAAGTCTTAGAGATGTAAATGGGAATGCTTACAGATTCACTATTGATATGTGTAATGCTCAAATTGAAGGAACTAACATAGAAATAATTGGAGGTTCTTATAAGCGTGACACCACATACAAAGCAGTAATACAATTTATTAAAAACTATAAAACTATATAAGATGATAACAGAAACAAAAATGTACAGAGTAATGTGGGTTAGTCCACAAGGAGGCGGAGAGGTGAACGCTGATGGGTTCAGCACATTCGATGAAGCAGAAAAGTATTTTGAAGAACTGTCAGATGACTTTATTGATGAGACATACTATGTTGAGTCTTACACTCACGTAGAGAGAACTTATGCAAATCCTAACGCAGTAGATGGTTGGGAAGACATATATCAATTAGATGAATAAAAACAAGGAGTGTCTTCGAAGACACTCCTTTACCGTACATAGATGAGTGTCTATGCTGATGATTCTAAAAAGATGAAACGGAAACCTTTAAAATAAACGTATGAACAGTTTAGAAAAATTTTTACAAAAAAATGATGATGATTTGAACGTAAGGACAAATCTTAAAATTCCTTCGAGGGTTAGTGATTCGATACAATGTCTTACAACGTTAGACAAGGTGCAAGAGATTATATCAATAACATCTATAATATACAAGGATGACGTATACCTTCGTAAAAAGCTTGAGGAGTTAAAGCAACAAGTTATTAACCAAATAAACGTAAATATAAAATGAAAATAGCAACAATAATAATAGCATTTGTACTAATAGTTCTTTGGATTTTTATTATACTTGAGATATGTAATGCAAAGGAATTTAGTGAATTATATGGATACAAAGAAGATAATGACAATCAATAAAAAATTCAGATATGCACAACCAACCATTAAAGATTACATTAGAATTTTATAACAAGAAAATATCAACTGAGGTAGACCATTCAGATTTAAAACTTGATGAACTTCACGAGTTATGGCTTGGGCTTCTCAGTGGTATGGGATACCATAGCGATATAATAAAAGAATTTTATGAGTAGAGATACTAGCACTAAAGATAAAAACAATAATTAAAGATAGTAAAAACAAACAGTTATGAGTTTAGAAGCAAAAGAGTTAGTTGATAAGTACAAGTACAGAATTGTTAGAGGGGTAAAAATAGAGCATATGACTATTAGTCTAGCTAAACAATGTGCATTAATTTGTGTAGATGAGATAATAAAATCTTTATGGCATCTAAAACATTCATCTACTTTTGATGAAATAAAATATTATGAAAAAGTTAAACGAGAAATAAATAAATTATAATATAGCAAAAGAAAGAATTAATAACAAATAAATATGAGTTTACAAGCAAAAGAATTTTTAGACAATAAACAAAAGGAACACTTTAAACAATTTGGTGTTTACGCAGATGTAAATAGTAAGTTAGCTGAATGGATGCAAGAATATAAAAACAAACAAAATATTATGAAAGTACAAATTAGTCAAAGGTATGTTTACCACAGAGTAGGAACAATAGAAATTGAAATAGATAAAGATAAGTATCAAGATTGGATTAAGGAAAACAATTACGATATTGAGGACTTAGATTACTACTTATCTATGAATGAAGATTTATGGGAAGAGCAAATAGATGAAGCAACATTAAGTTCAGAACTTGAATTTGGTTTCGGTTTAGGATATTGTGCCAATGAACACTACAATATAATCTTTAATGAGCAAGACAGTGAGTCTGAAACTTGTTACGATTGCAAAGAATTAAGAATTGGAGGACACCTATAAAAACAAGGGTGGGTATTGCCTTCGTATTTAAAACGAGGGCGAATTAGGTGGGTAGAGATACAAGTATTAGATATAAAAACAATAATTAACGATAGTAAAAACAATAATTATGATTATAACAAAAGACAATTTTATATGGAAAGAAGTTTCTGACTCAGCAATAGATTTATTTAGGGCTAACGCAATAGAACTATTTGCTGTACACCACGATGAATCAGAAAGCTTATTAGAATCTGAAGATGAGATTAATTTCTGTGGAGATAACAATATACCTATATGTATAGAAGTAGGAAAGCTACCAAAAAAATACACGGATGCTTGCTCTTGGAATAATACAGAGAAAAGACTTATAGATAATTATTGGTATGTAAAAATATCAGATATTTCTAAGTAAAATATTTGGTAGTGATATAGAATTATACTATATTTGAACGATTATTAAACTTAAATTTATTACAATGGAAAGACTGAATATTATAGACTTTGATGCGGGTATTGAGAGTTCTCAAGAAAAACCCGACAAACACTACTTAGTAAGACTAGACTTACTAAAAGAGGCAAGCAAGAGGGAAAAAAAGTATGCTTGGCTAGATACGGGTAGGATGATGGGTATAAACGATTACAAAAAAAACTACCTTGAACAAGACAGTAAAATCTCTTACAACAATTTCAAACTTTTAAGCAATTGCAAAGACATTATGAGGTATGGAGGTTGTTTGATAATACAACTCCTAGATACAGATTTATGTGTTGCCATTATCATTAAAGAGAATGAACAAGGTGTTCAAAAAAAAGTTTTCCAAAAGAAAACTATCGCAGAGTGCGAAGAATTATTGTATAACAGTATAAAAGAATTTATTTAAGATGGGAAAATCAAGCCAAGAATTTATGAGACAAAGAGAACAAGAACCTACAAATCAATATCTTGTGTCTTCGAAGACACAAATGGATGAGCTGTTCAGTTATTTTGGAGAAATTTTTTCACACAGACAAACACACAAAGATGAAAAAACAGGTATTTAAAAGTTACGCAGACAAGATTTCAACCCTATACGATATACGGTTGGAATCATTATTCGAGAAGAATAAAATTAGAGAAATAGTAGATGCTAGGTATATGTTATATTACTTGTGTAAAGAAAGAAACATGAAGATAATTCAGATAAAATCTTTTATGCAAGAACAAGGATATGAAACAGCACATACTACTATTATATACGGAATAAAAGTAGTTGAGCAAAATAAAAAAATAGACCAAGACTACGAAGAATTTATAAATAATATAAACAATGAGTTACAACTTACAAGATGTTTTCAATCAAGCTAATTTAGACTACAACACAGCTAAGATAAATTCTAAGTGTTGCAACTCTATAGTCTCAAAAGGAGTTAAGATACAGAAGGAGATAGAGACAAACCAAATAATCATATACAACACACATTTAGGTGGTGATTTTTATAAAGAAATAGACACTAATGAGTATCATATTTTCGAAAGAAAAGGTTGGGTTTATGGTAAATATTTTATATCTTTGTGTAATTATCGTACAAAACTTGATGTTATTGAAAATAGAATAAAGAATGAAATTAACACAAGAAAAAACGGAAGATATATAATGGGTCTCAAAGAGATGAGAGAGTATTACTTACTAAAGTTTTCCGAATCAAGTAAGATTATCAATCAATTAAATTAAATAAACTATGTCAAATTCAAAAACAAAATCAGTGTTTGAAACACTGTCAGCCATTAACGTAAATGATAAGGTTGAAAAGAAGAACAATCTAACTTACTTATCTTGGGCTTGGGCTTGGGGAGAAGTTAAGAAATGCTATCCCGATGCAGTGTACGAGGTACAATGTGGTGACTCAGACAAGCCGTACGTATATGATGAGAACCTTGGGTATATGTGTAGAACTACCGTTACAATCAATGGAGAGACGTTAGGTATGTGGTTACCTGTAATGGATGGTGCTAACAAATCTATGAAGGCTGAATCTTATGAGTTCGAAACAAGGTATGGAACTAAGAAGGTTGCGGGTGCAACTATGTTCGATATAAACAAGACTCTTATGCGTTGTCTAGTTAAGAACCTAGCAATGTTTGGATTAGGTCACTACATTTATGCAGGTGAAGACTTACCTGAAACAGAGAGTGAAGCTCCAAAGGTTACAGTAGCTCCTAAGAAGGAGGTAAAAACAATCAAACTATCAAAGGGTGATGCAAATTGGGATAAGGTATTGAGGTACGTGGTAGCTAACAAGTCTGCGGGTGCTGATAAATTAATTTCTCAACTCAAGACTAAGTACGGATTCACAGCTACTATTGAGAAAGAGATTCAAAAGGCTATCGCATAATGAAAGATGTGATAGAGAAGCTAAAAGATGACAAGTATTACTATGGAGAGGGAGGTAAAAAATTCCTCTCTAATAGTGATATAGGTACTCTTCTTACTAATCCGAGGGAGTTCGGAGTTAGTAGACCCGACAATCAAAACTTTGCAAAAGGTAGATATTTTCATCAGTTATTAATAGAACCCGACAAGGCTAGTGAAGTCGTAACTATAGATTCATCATCACGTAATACAAAGCTTTACAAGGAAGCTATTGCTGAGATGGGTGTAGAGGTTGCCTTACTAACTAAAGAGGCTGAGGAGGTTGTTAATTTAACTGATACCATGAAGAATAACCTATACTTTTTTGATAACATATACAAGGATGGAAACATCTATGAAGAACCCGCTGTCAAAGAGATAATGGGTCTTATGTGGAAAGGTAAAGTGGACATCGTATGTGATGATATGCTTATTGATTTAAAGACAACAAGCAAGCTAGCTGACTTTAAGTGGAGTGCTAAGAAGTACAACTACGATAGTCAAGCATACATATACCAACAACTATTTAACAAGCCTTTGATATTTTTTGTAATAGACAAGACATCGCATCAGATGGGTGTATTCAGACCTACCGAGGAGTTTATTAAGGGAGGTGAAGAGAAGGTTAAGAGAGCGGTTGAGGTATACAATACCTTCTTCGGGAATAATCCCAAGGAAGAACTGTCAAGTTATTTTATAGATGAATATCTTTAGAAGACTAGTGTCTTCGAAGACACAAAAAAGTCGTGTTATGTGGTTTCAAATTCCAATGGACTGCATTTCACGAGAAGAGAAACAAGAAGTTATCCTTCAAACTATAGAAACATTGGAAAACCAAATAAACATTATTAGTTATGAGTAACACACAAAAAGTATTTGCAAACGGATTTTCATTCAAAAGAAGAGAGGGTGCTCCCGAATTTGTAATCGGTCAACAATCAATTAAAGTTGATGAAGCTATTGCATTTTTGAAAGAAAACCAAAAGAATGGTTGGGTAAATCTAAATGTAAACAAAGCAAGTAGTGGAAAACTATATGTAGAGTTGGATACATTTGAACCAAAGAAACAAAAAGAGGTATTAGACTACTAACCAACTAACAATCAGTCATTTAAAGGGTATCATAGGTACCCTTTTTTTGACTCCTAATGTTAGGTATGTAAAATAATACCTATTATATACTGTATATATTTTTTTTATATATATATTTATTTTATATTCGTATTATCGTTTTTAAAATCTACATTTTCAACACTGTTGTTGATAATCAATTAGTTGACTAATTAAAATTAACATTAAATCTACACTACTATGTCACACATCATCACAATCTTCCGAAACATCCACGAAACATCTACACCTTTTCATAGAGGGGTGGTTGGTATTCTTAATAGAATAAAAGATGGAGCAACTAAGGAAGTAGTTAAGAAAATCAGACTTGAGAAAGACAAGTCACAACGTAACGAACTTAAGAAATCATTACCATCAATATGCTTTTCGGGTAAGTTCACTAAAAGAAATGACTCATCATTGCTAGAGCACAGCGGATTGATATGCTTAGATTTTGATGGGTATGAATCCAAAAAGGATTTGCTACAAGACAAGGAAGTTATATCCAAAGACAAGCACACATTCTCTGTGTTTATTTCACCATCGGGTAATGGTCTTAAGGTACTTGTTAAGATACCGCAAGACGAAGAGAATCACGTAAAGTATTTCAACTCTCTTGAGAAACGTTTTAACAGTAAGTACTTTGATAAAACTTGTAAGAACTTGAGTAGAGTTTGTTATGAGTCTTATGACCCTTTAATTTACGTGAATGAAAATTCAAGTGTATGGGATAAGATTGAAGACACAGAATACAGAGAAGTTGTAGTTCATCAAGACGCTCCAACGATACCAATAACAGATGAGAATAAGGTTGTTGAGATTTTAATGAAGTGGTGGATTAAGAAATACCCAATGGTTGAAGGTCAGCGAAACCAAAACACATACATTCTTGCAATGGCATTGAATGACTACGGAATTAACAAGAGTCTTGCAATGTATGTTATGAATCAATTCACAACTCAAGGGTTCACTGCTCAAGAAATACAAAGAACTATTGATAGTGCATATAGTAACAGTCAAAACTTTGGAACAAAATACTACGAGGATGAAGAGAGAATAAACCAAGTCAAAGCAAAGCTTAGAAGAGGGGTTTCAAAAAAGGAGGTTCGTCATCAGTTAGAGGAGGCACAGATTGATGGCGATGTTATCGAGTCTGTTTTAAATCGTGCTGAAGAAGAGAACAAGTCAAAAGTATTTTGGACAAAATCAGATAAGGGAGTTATTAAGATAGTGCACATTTTGTTTAAGCAGTTCTTAGAAGATAATGGGTTCTACAAGTATTGCCCTGAAGGAGGTCGTAACTATGTATTTGTAAGGGTAGAGAATAACCTTATAGACCATACGTCAGAGAAAGAAATAAAAGACTTTATACTAAATACATTGATTACTATTGATGACTTGTCAGTGTACAATTACTTTGCAGAAAACACAAGGTACTTTAGAGAGGAGTTCTTGACTCTTCTTTCAACAGTGGACATCTACTTTATAGAAGATACAAAAGATACAGCATACTTGTACTACAATAACTGTGCTGTTAAGATTACAAAGAGTGAGATATTACCTATTGATTATATGGATTTAGGTGGATACGTTTGGAAAGACCACGTAATTGATAGAACATTTAATCTATGTAGTGGTGATGGTTGTGACTACCAAAAGTTCTTATCTAAAATTAGTGGTGATGATGCTTCAAGGTTGAAGTCTATGGAGAGTACAGTAGGCTTTCTTATGCACGCACATAAAAACTTATCATATTCACCCGCAGTAATTCTTAATGACCAAGTTATATCTGACAATCCCGAAGGAGGTACAGGTAAGGGTTTGTTTATGAATGCATTGTCTAACATGAAGAAGTTAGTTGTTATTGATGGTAAGTCTTTTACCTTTGAACGTTCGTTCGCATATCAGTTGGTGTCTGCAGATACGCAGATACTTTGCTTTGATGATGTAAAGAAACACTTTGATTTTGAAAGATTGTTTAGTGTTGTAACAGAGGGATTAACTTTAGAGAAGAAGAATAAGGATGCAATCAAGATACCATTTAGTAAATCACCTAAGATAGCAATCACAACTAACTATGCTATCAAGGGTAGTGGTAACTCATTCGCTAGAAGAAAGTGGGAGCTAGAGTTTCATCAACATTACAATAAAGATTTTACTCCGCTAGATGAGTTTGGAAGATTGATGTTTGGAGATTGGGATGACGATGAGTGGTGTAGTTTTGATAACTACATGATAGAGTGCTTGCAGTCTTATCTAGATAAGGGATTAGTAAAAAGTAAATTTGTTAACCTAGAGATACGTAAGTTAGGTCAGACTACTAACCACGAATTTATTGAGTGGTGTGGTATTATTGATGGAACTACAAATCCAAAACTAAAAACAAATACCCGAATCTATATGCAGGTTCTTTATGCTGATTTTATTGAAGACTATCCTGACTATGCACCTAGAACTAAGATGAGTTTATCTAGAACTAAATTCTATAGGTTCTTACAAGCCTATGGAGATTTCAAAGATGGTATTGAGTTTGAGAAGGGTAGAGACTCTTCGGGTAATTGGATGATACTTAAGGAAAAGGAAGTTGAGTATGTATCAGATTTTTAATTATGGATATAATAGAAAACAAGTACGGATTAAATAACGAAATAATGCTTGAACAATGTAAGGCACTACACAGAGTTATGTTTAAAAAGATAGATGTAAAAACAGGTAGAGGTAGGAATGTAAAGGTTGTTAAGGAGTTTAAGTATAAGTGTGATGGAGATGATGAAGTTCGTGCTAGGATTGAGCGAAGTATAAATTGGTACAGTGTACCTTAAATAAAATCAAATGGAATTTAGAGATTATCAAACAGAGATTATAAAAAAAGGTACGGATATTTTACGTACAAGTAATTTTGTCTACCTAGCTATGGAGGTTAGAACAGGCAAGACCCTAACTAGTTTAGGGATATGTGATAAGATGGGTGTTGAAAATGTTTTGTTCTTAACAAAAAAGAAAGCAATGCTATCAATTAGTAGAGATTATGACTTGATTTGCCCCGCATCTTTTGTTATGTTTATAATGAACTATGAAAGCATTCATAAACTACCTAATGTAAAGTGGGATATTATTGTGTGTGATGAGTCTCATTCAATGGGAGCTTATCCTAAACCAAGTAAAAGAGCAAAGCAGGTGAAGGAACTTATTCAAAAGAACAACAGCAAGGTTATATTTCTTTCGGGTACACCAACTCCCGAATCGTACAGTCAGATGTATCATCAAGTGTACGGTATAAAAGGTAATCCTTTCAGCAGTTACAAAAACTTTTACAG
>Ga0233415_10000893_pt1 | contig 13405 bp, 14 predicted proteins | sample Na_anoxic_12_MG_FD_188631 | JGI IMG/M metagenome (GOLD analysis project Ga0233415, IMG submission 188631) | Seawater microbial communities from Saanich Inlet, British Columbia, Canada - Na_anoxic_12_MG | ecosystem: Environmental > Aquatic > Marine > Inlet | place: Canada: British Columbia... | reverse complement strand
ATTAATATTGAAAGTAAAAGACAATTTATTATTAGAAACGCATTGTTGAATAATATTCAAAAGGTGGATTCACGCGAAGATTATGAAAAACGTGCTGCCGCTATACTTAAAAGTAAAAACAAGCGCCTTCCAAAATATGAATTTGTATTCAATAATTCTCTTCTTTTATTTACATTAGCGTATTTCCATGTCGGTGTTCAAGTCATGGTCCCTAGTGTCAAAACTAGGAAGAGGTTTCCCGGTTGTGTAAAATCATTTGATGGATTTCCTCTAGAAGGTACAACTAATTTTGATGGATTAACTTATGTGGTTTGTGTAGCTAATAAAATAAAGAGTAGCGTTTCTCCATGGGATGCTATAAAGAAAAATAATGAATCTACAATACTTAAACGTGTAAAGGATATCATCTCAAAAGTAGTACTCAATAACGAACAAGTTGTAAAAGCTATCAAAGAAAAACTAGAATTTAATGCTTTAAATATTGGCGATGAAGTTCCTATTGATCTAGATATTATGAAATGGAACACATTCTTGCCTCCTTTACGACCTGTTAAGATTGTTGGGTTGGAAAATGTTTCTGATGTTTTTAAAGAATCTCTTCTTTCTAATATTAAATCAGGAACAAAGAAACAGATTGAACAAATTAGAGTACTTAAAGGTAAGGTTTTATATTTTGCTTTGAAAATACAGGAAGATATTCAATTAGTACTTGATAAAGAAAAACCTCTTCTTTCAAACGCAGCAAATGAACCTTTCCTTGAAAACGCGTGTTGTCATGATACTTTTTCAACAACTATGGATTACTTTATAGATAAAAATAAAAATATTAAGATACACAATGATATTGTATCTAATTTAAGTAAAATTGTATATGATGTTGATAATATAACTCAGGCTGTGCGCATATTTGATCCACGTGACACCAGACTCAAATACCCAAAACTAGCAAATGATTTCAGTGAAACAACTATTTATAGATGTTTTATTAAGTTTTGTCGCTTTGGATCTATTCTTCCTATTCCTGGAAAGATTGCTCCATTATGCTTAGCAAAACCTGAAAATTTTAACACGTTTGACGATATTGATGAACAAGTAAGGGTTCTTAAACGCGATGGTAAGATTTTTACAACAGAATCACTTAATAGCTTGCTAGCCATTATCAATGGTGAAAACATTATTGAAGGCAACCTCTATCCTGTTATACCCGATAATGTTCAATCTATTAGAGATTTGCTAGTGCATTTCACTGAGAGCGATGATAAAACCATTCCGAGTGAATTTAAAGATAAGTTATATAATTTGATCGATACATACGATATCGCTATAACTCAGGATACTGCTGCTATGAGAGATTTTAAAAACTACATGGCAACCAAAAATGTCGAATTAAGATCTGAAATTATTTCATTTTTAAAGCAAAATTCAAATACTTCCACGCGCAAATTTAAACCCGTAGAAGACTTTATTAATACATTTGCAATTTGGGAAGACATTTCTCTTCCAAATCCATCCTCAAACGTAGAAGAACAAGGTGTTTTTAGAGTATTAAATTTTATATCAGATTGTGTCTTCAATATATGTAGAGTATTTCCTAATATTATTTTAAACAAAGTTAATTACAAACAGCTGAATATTCCTCGTCATTGGAAGTTATCAGAGAGACATATGAATGACGTCAAAAAAATAATTTCGGGTTATTATGCAGGATTATTAAAGTATTATGATAAAGAATCATTGGACTACGTTTTAAATAACATTCAAATTGTAACAAAAAATATCTATCTTGTAATGAAAAATATTCCTTGCTTTTCTTCAATTATCAAAAATCAAACAAAGTACTACTCCATATTCAATAAAGACGTTACTAAATTAATCTTTGAATTTTCAATGCTTGAAGTTTATAAACATTTCATAAAGTTATCTGAAGGGCTTGAAATTGAACTTAGACCGGTGCCTAGTTCTGAACAAACAATGATAACAAATGTTCAATTAGAAGATGCTGATATTGGCAATATTACTGAATTAGAAATAGTACAAGGAGAACGTTTACATGTTCAACAAGAGGTTGCTGCTCTATTAATTGATATTACTAACATCTTTATCTCAACAAAAAAGACTTTGAATTATGGTTACGGCGATATTATGAACAAAGTTAATAGAGCTAAGGAGAGAGAAAAAGATGAGGTTACTATGCGATTAAAGGAATTAACCGATGAAGAGCGTGAAATTGATACATTATTTAAAAATCATAAACTTGGTACATGGAGCAAAGGATTACAGAAAGGGTTAACGCAGTATGTAAAGGAAACATATGATGAAGAGCGTGATGCCTTAGATAAACGGGCTATGAATGAGGCAAAAGTCGGGGAATTTAGCTTTGTAACAGAAATGAATAGAGAAATTTATACAATGGACTATGATGAACAAGAAATGCAGGATCATGCGATTGAAGCCGAGGTAAATGATTTAAGTATGTATGTTGGGGAAGAAGATGATTATGGAGATAATGATGGTGACGAAGGGTACTAGATTTAAAAAAAATATGCTAATCATATATATATAATATCAAATGTCAATTCGGTCATTTATAAGAAAACATATCATTTCATTTGCAATAATTATTTTTATATGTGTTTATCTAATAATTCATCAATTAAAACCAGCATTTATTTATAATAAAGATGGGACATTAAGACAATTTGGGATGGGGTATCGCCATAAAACTATATTGCCCATGTGGTTAATAGTTATTATTTTGTCGATTCTCTCCTATCTTCTTGTTTTATACTATTTAGCATATCCAAAAATAAAATATTAAGTCAACTTGGTAAATTAATATTTTAATCTCTTGTGTGGTAAACGCGACTAGGACCCTTTTCCTTTGCTTCTTGCTGGAACTTCTTAACATTATCTTCATATTCATTATGTCTTTTCTGCATTTCTTTAACTGACATGTTACAGCCTTGATTAAGAATCGAATTGTAACTCATAGAACATACCAACACACCTGTAAGTAAATACCAAACAAATTCTGAAACTAGATCTTTAAGGTTTACAAGTTTTTTAAATTGATTGCGATAATTATCAGCTCCTTTTCTAAATAATGGTTTCATACGAGTCCAAAATGTGTCAAACGTTTCAGGTGTTACCTCATTAATTAAAGCAGATGGATCACTATAAATATGTTCTAGCGAATTGGTTATTGCTTCGTTACTACTAGCACCTGGTCTTCCTCCAACCATTGTTTCCTTTATTGGTACAGCCTTAGCAACTGGAACAGCTTTAGCTACCGGAAGTTTTCCATCTTTAAATTTTTCTTTTAGGATATGGTCTAAAAGCAATGATTTCACACCAGCGGCTTTAGCTAATAAATATCCAAATGTATTAGCAAATGGAGATTTCCAACCAGGAAACATAAATAATACTACATTTAACATTCCAAATATAATAATCCAAGGAATTAGTGTATATAAAAATGCATTGCCATAATTAGCTTCACCACACATCTCTTTTGTGGCTGATATATTTATTGAAAATTGACTTGCTATTACAGATAAAATGTAAATTCCTGCTACGAGTTTTAAATGTTCTGAGTTATAAGCAAAATAACGATAGATAAAGTAAATTAACGTAAATACTATAAATAATACCAAAGAAAGAGTTGCACTATCCATATATATTTTATAGGTATAATTTATTTTGATTTAATAGGCGTAATAATTAATGAGTACAAGTAATCCGAATTTAATTGAACCAGGTACCCGCTATTTTTTAGGTGCTACACTTAAACAATGTAGAAAATTTAAAGAAAAATATAATTTTTACTTTTTTAACATAATAGCTCTATTTTTTTTAATTGGACTTTTAGCAAGTATTATGATAATTATGTATAAAGGAAAACTTACACCATTAGAAAAAGCCCAACGTTCAAAAGAACAGAAAGAATATATATTAACAAAAATTAAAGGTTTACAGGATATTAAGAGACAAAAACGCCAAGAATTAATTACTAATTTACCTAAATGGAACTCTGATGTTTCAATTCAAAGAAAATTATATAAATAAATATATAATGGAAAGCACTGACGTACTTGATGCTATAAACACGTTCTATAAATTTAAACAAGATTATGATAAAAATCTTACTAGAATGAAACAAAAAATCATCCATAACACATCTTTATCAGATAAAGAAAAAAGGAAACGATTCTTACTTTTAAAACCCAAATGTATTAATTGTAAAAAACCGGTTGGTACAATCTTTTCAACCAAAGATCGTAAACTTATTGCTATGTGTGGAGCAAATAAAAGTGGTTCTTCTGTTAAACCATGTAAATTGAACATATCGATTGATAAAGGAAGTGTTATTTCTTTAGAAAGCGCCATAGATGTGGTAAAGGATTTACGAACCAGTGAAAAAGATGAAATTATTAAAAATAAACTAAATTTATTATTCAACTTTATATCTGAAGATACTGCTCTATCTACTTTTGAAAAGCAAAAAGAGTCTCTAGAATCAACGGAGTCAACCATTTCAGCATATTTAAAACAACTAGTAACTATTACTGAATTGGTCGATAAAAAAGAACAAATTGATGTATCTGAACTACAAATCTTTGAAGTTATTAAGTCTATCAAAGAATTATTATTGAAAGCTGAAAAAGAAAGTAATTCTGGGAAAGGGTATCAGTATATTCATGATTGTACTGAAATTTATGTTAATCAACTCATGCCACTTTTAAATGTTAACAATGGATTAAAGTATAAATATCGACAAATTGTTTATAATGATTCAGATGATACATATCATCTTGTGGAGAAACCTTACATTAATGCACAACTTGAAATCGTTGTAGATGAACCACCTTTGGTACAATCAAATATAAAATAGTAGTAATATATAATGAAATTTATATCAATTCCAGTATTTATTGTAAGTTTAGCAGTAGGTTTATTTTTCGTGTATATCACAAACCCTGAACCTGAAATAATTTATATTTATCCTACTCCTGAAAATGTAAAGAAAGTACAATACCAAGATAAAGCTAATAACTGCTATGATTTTCATCAAACCGAGGTTTCATGTCCAAGTGACACAAGTAAGATAAAAATAGTTCCTATTCAAAACTAATATGTATTTATATATATAATGGAAATACATATTCGTCGCCTTTTATATTCAAAATATAGTCATGTTTTGATATCAATAATTTTAGGATTTGGGTTAGCTACAATTTTCAGAAAAGTATGTAAAAAACGAAATTGTATTGTCTTTAGTGCGCCTTCATTAAAGGATATAGATGAAAAGGTCTATAAATTCAATGATAAATGTTATAAGTATAGTTACAATAATGTCAGTTGCAATAAAAATAAAAAAAAGGTTCCATTTGCGTAATTCCCCTAATCTATCATTCTTTTAATAATATTAAATGACTACACTTCTTTCAGAACTTCCTACTGATCCAGGCATATCACAAGTTAAGGAAAATATTAAATTAGAAACAAGAGAAAAAAAGGTAACGTTTAGTAATGATCTAGATGGTGAAAAATCTCAGCCTACATCAATTGGTCAAGATACAATGAATAAAGTAGTAAGTGGTATTCAACAAGCTTCGGTAACTGGTTCTACTAAGCTTCCTTCAAGGGATATTCCAACAACTACAACACATCTAACACATGATCAAGAAAGTAATGTTAATTATGTACCTGAATCTAACAAAGATGATTTTGTTAAAAATCATCAAACTGAACAGGAAATGTATAATATGAATCGCCGCCAAAATAATAAACAAGATTCGCTTGATCTAGTATATGAAGAGCTACAGGTTCCAATTCTTATTGCGTTCGTATTCTTCTTGTTCAAACTTCCTATTTTTGAAAAATCTCTTTTCAAGTACGCGCCATTTTTATTCATAAAAGATGGCAATATGAATTTCTATGGGTATATAACAACAAGTTTATTGTTTGCAAGTTTGTATTATTCACTCTCTAAAATTCTTAAGCATTTTAGTAATATATAATAAATACTAATCGACATATATTATATATTAAAATGGGTTCCGGTATTTCAAAGCTTAATCACCATATATACATACCAGAAGAGCTGGAGAACGATGGTATTTTAAAACCATTAATAGATAAAATCTTTAATAAAAAGATTGATATAAATGCTGTTATTGTTTTAATAAGAAATCATAGATTTTCCATGCATAATAAAATTAGAATAATCTTGGTAAGATATTTAACTCTTCACACCGATATACCCCCAAAATTTTTTACTAGAATAGCATATACTTTGGATTTTGTTAATACCCTAATAGAACAAGAATACCAACTATCTACCAGATCGCATTTTTATCCTGAAACAAATGTTGAACCCACGCCGCCTCCTATGTACACCGAGGGTTAAATACAAGTGGCAATTATCAAGACTCCGAATATTACAGAATATAATACACCTAATTCCTTTCTCTCTTCCTTACGTTTCTTCTTTTTTTTTTTACTACATGTTCTACATGTACACGTATTTGAATGAATTCTATTATTCGCTATTTTAAAGTAATAATGTTTTTTTTTTAATACGAAACATGGATAATTAATATTTTCATTTTCATATTATCAGTAATAAGCTTAAACATAGAGAGAAATATATACTATCATGACCGAACACCCTGAAGAATCAAGCAATGTATTTCTAGATGCCATTAAAATGAATCTATTTATGAATTTTCGTACTGGAAATTATGTGATAGATACGTTCATTACTACTATTTTAATTGGAATTGCCACATTTTTCTTTCAAATGATTAGTAACCCGCGTCGTAGTCTTTTAAGTTTTTTCCCTGTTCAAGAAACTATGGATTATTGGTTTTCAACAAATCGTATTATTATTGAAGGAAGGAGTTCTTTAAAGTCTAATCATTATACCACTCGCGCCGAACATCTTTTCAGTAATCGCTTCCGCGCAGTTTGGTATTACATTAATAAGGGGATTGATACTAATCCTCATATTCAATGTATTAAAGAATACGCAAATGGTGTTAATGGGCGCGACCAGTATGATGAACCATATGATAGTCAATCGCAACAGGAGCGAAGTGATTTTAAAAAATTCGATATGTTTGTAGTATCACAAAGACGCCGATTTAAATTATCAAAAAATATTTGGTGCCGTGTTGTGTTTTCAGATGAAACATTTGATACAGGTCCAAAAACAGTATCAAAAATTGAGGTAATAAAATTAAACATTTATTCTAGCAAAATAACACTAATCGAACTTCAAAATTTTCTAGATGATATCACCAAAAATTATTTGGAAAATATCTATAATTGTAGATGGAATAAACGTTATATTTACTCGCTTGAAAATACTTCGAGTGGTAGCAGTAATGATGAAAGACGCTTGCCCCGCGGACCATGGAATGAGTGTTTGTTTTCTTCTAGTAGAACATTTGATAATCTCTTTTTTGATGATAAGCAACAACTCATTGATAAAATTAACTTTTTTGCAGATAATAAAAAATGGTATGACGATGAAGGACATCCATATACTCTTGGAATTGGATTACATGGTCCTCCTGGTACAGGAAAAACATCTGTTATTAAATGTATTGCTAATATGCTAAAACGACATTTAATTGTTATACCACTAGATAAGATTAAAACACAAAGTGAATTTACTGAATATTTCTTTGAGTCAAAGTATAATCAAAACAATAAAGAAAATTCAATCGGATTTGATAAAAAAATTATAGTCTTGGATGATATTGATTGTATGTCTGATATTGTACACGATCGTTCAGGCAAATCAAAAAAAATGGAAGTAAAAAAAGAAGGACAGAATCCTGATGATATTTCAAACAAAGACCTTATGAAGGCTCTTGTAAAAGGTATGCAACATCGCGACGATGAAGACTATTCTCCAAATTTTAAACTAATGGATAATAATAAAAGTGACGACAAGATTACCCTTTCCTTCCTATTAAACGTAATTGATGGAATAAGAGAAACTCCTGGGAGAATTTTAATCATAACTAGTAACTACTATTCCAAAATAGACGAAGCTTTAAAAAGACCGGGAAGAATTGATTATTCTCTTGAAATGAAAAACGCATCTGTTAAAACTATATCAGCAATGTATAAACATTACTATAAAACTTCAATACCTAAAACTTTCGTTACAACCTACTTGGTTGATAACAAATTATCACCTGCTAAAATTGTAAACATTAGATTAGCTAGTAATTCCAGCGATGAATTTCTTAAGAATCTACGCATCGCCATGGAAAATTAATTATAAAAGACTTAAGAAATCCATACCATATATTTTAAATATGAGATTGTGTTTAGAATATATTTGGCTTGATGGAGGGGGCGAACTTCGTAGCAAAACAAAGGTATTTGATGTGGGCGTTGATTTTTGGCGCGTAGGTGCGTGTGCAGAAACTTGGTTACATAATCCTTCAAATTTCCCAGATTGGAATTATGATGGTAGCTCAACAGATCAGGCTCATGGTACTGATTCTGAAGTAATTTTAAAACCCCGAGCTTCCTTTAATGACCCATTTCGTGGCGAACCTCATAAACTAGTTATGTGTGATACATATCGTCCAGATGGAACATCCCTTGAATCTAATCATAGAGCAAGGGCATTAGAACTCTTCTCTGTAAATCCAGAATCTAGTCCTTGGTATGGATTAGAACAAGAATATTTTTTAATGAAGAAAACAATCGATAATAAACTTCAAATTATTGGTTTTACTGAAGACAATCTCCCAGTTACTGGTAATGGACAAGGACAATACTATTGTGGCGTTGGAACCAATAATGCATTTGGAAGAAAAATAGTCGAATCTCACCTGAGTGCTTGTTTGAACGCAGGTGTTAAGCTTTCTGGAATTAATGCTGAAGTAGCACCGGGACAATGGGAATTTCAAGTTGGTCCTTGCGAAGGTATTGAAGCTGGGGACCATTTATGGGTTGCTAGATACATTCTGCAGAGAGTTGCCGAATCTTTCGGAGTACTAGTAAACTTCGAACCTAAACCAATTTCTGGTGATTGGAATGGTTCTGGGTGCCACACGAATTTCAGTACTGCTGAAATGCGTGAAGAAGGTGGATTTAAACATATTCAAAAAGCTATCGATAAACTATCAAAAGTTCATTCAGAACACATGGCGGTCTATGGAACTGGAAACGAACTAAGAATGACAGGAGAACATGAAACCGCTGACTATCAGACCTTCTCAGCAGGAGTAGCTGATCGTGGAAGATCTATTCGCATCGGCAATCTCACGAAGAAAAATAAATGCGGTTACTTTGAAGATAGACGACCTAGTTCTAATTGTGACCCATATCAAGTAACATCTAAAATGTATGAAACTATAGTAATTAACTAAACGCAGCTAAGAAATTTCTTAGTGACGTACTAGAAGGGCGATAATTTCTACGGGTTTTCCTTCTTTTTTTAAGTTTACGACCTATTGTTTGTTTCTTAACATGCTTTCTAGCAGTATGTTTACTACGTCTTGATTTCCTTTTTCTTCCTTCTTTTTGAGTTTTGTACAATCTTCTACTTGGCATATATATTATACAAAGATAAATTAACAAATAAAAATATCTGTAATAACTACTTACAGATATTTTGTAAAATAATAAAATGGGATTAGCAAGCATTGGACTTTATCATATTAGATATGAACAAAACAGAAAACAAAAGGAAGAACGAGTTAAACAAATTGAAAAATGTAGACTACTTTCAAAAGAGTTTTGGGATTGCGCAGCAAGAAATTCAACCAATACTGAATGTGGACCAGAATATTATAAAATAATGAAATGTATTGAAAAATTAAGATAATTTTGCAATTTTAACATTAGCTATACTTGATATATTAGTCACGATATCATCATTTTTATAATCATCAATATATTTGATTTCTTTAATTCCAGCAGCACAAAGAATTTTCATACAATTTAAACATGGATAATGGGTTATATATGCTGTACATTCTTCACATGATGCGCCACGTTTAGCACAATCCGCAATTGCATTCTGCTCAGCATGGACAGTTGCCTGCTCATGTCCATCCCTCACCTGAGAAATATGAGGGCATCCTGGAAGAAAGCCGTTATAACCTTGAGCTATTATTCTGTTTTTTTTAACCAAAACACAACCAACCTGCAGTCGTTCACAACTAGAGCGTGACGCAGTTACATTGACTATTTCTTTAAAATAGTCATCCCATGAAGGGCGCTTTCGAGTGGACATTGTGTTAAATTATATTAGTCTGTTTCTAATATAATTTATATTATATATATTTATGTCCGTGTACAAGAGCTATATTAATACACTAATAGATAATTTAAATTTAAATGAATCTCAACCTCTTGAACTAGATTTAATACTTGATGGAGGAGGATTTAAAGGTTCTTTTTTAATTGGATCTCTTTTGTATTTATATGAACTTGAAAAAAAGAACTATATAAAAATTAACCGAATTTCTGGTAGCAGTATTGGAGGAATACTTGCTACATTATATCTACTAGAGAGATTAGATGAATGGGATAATTTATACAAAGAAATTGTAGATGATTTTAAAAAAACAATGAATCTTAAATTTGTTCATAGTGTTCTTGAGAACTTTGGTCAAAAACTTGACGAAAATGAATATAAAAAACTCAATGGAAAACTTTATTTAAACTATTTTGATATTCAAAAAAAACAAGAAGAGGTTATATGGTCTTTTAATAGTAATAAAGAAGTTGTAGAATGTTTAAAATACACTTCATATTTGCCTGTAATAACAGATGGAAATATGCATTACAATAATAAAGTAGATGGAGCAAGACCCTATATTTTTGAAACAAGGGGACCTAATGAAAAAAAAATTCTGTATATCGACCTTAATTTTATTGGTAAAATAAAGAATTTTTTAAATACTTCTACTGATAAAAATGGTTCTGGAAGGGTTTTAAAAGGTATCATAGATATACACGATTTCTTTTCAGAAGGAGAACAAACAACAATGTGTAGTTATGTAAATAACTGGAAGCTAAAAGACTATGGGTTTCATCGCTTTAAAGAGTTAAGTTGGGTACTAGTTATTTATGCTGTGACATTATTATCCGTAATATATAGATACCTTTCTCCATATATTAGTAATTCTTTAATTTTTAATCATGTTAAAAATGTGTTGAAAAAACTTGCTGTTGATGTTTATATTCATATAGTTTTTATTTAAATTTCAATTGACCCGAAATTAAATTTTACCCGTCTAGTTTTTCCCTTTTTATTTTTTTTACCATATCTTCTCTTGCGAGTTTTTCCATGCTTTTTCCCATGTTTTTTCCCATGTTTTTTCCCATGCTTTTCCCCTTTTCCCTTTTCTTCTTGGATATTAGGCTGGGATGTTGGAGAATATTTTAAAAACCACCCATCGTATTCTTTACTTCCACGTTTACTCTTTAACTTTTTATACATTTCTGCCTTTTTGTATCTATTATCTTCTAATGTTTCTTGTTTACCATAACAATTAATACTGAAACGTCTCAAAAGCCCCTTTTGCTGAAGTCTATTTTTTTGTTGAACTTTAAATAAAAAATGAGCCATACATAATATACGATCGTCGTCGTAGTATGGACGATCTGAATATAAAAATGCTAGATAAAAACTCAACATCGTGTCAATAGTAGCAATCTTAATTGCATTACGTTTAACATGAATAATATTATAACTATGACAAGCAAGCGGTTCATATACAAATGCAATTGTTTCACTAGCCACTTTAATCTCATAATGGGGAGCAATTACTTCTCCAAGACCTGGATGTTTAATTATTTTTATCCTTTTAACACCGGCATCCATTAGTCTTTCTTTTACTATAGTCACACATGTACCTGGATTCTCTGATAAAATATCAAAATCTGGAATATCTTGCATTTGTTTTTTAAGATGACGAGGCATATATTTTGAATAAAGAGTGTTAGCAAATCCTCCAAAAAATACTACTCCTTGATTCATGAAAGAAGTTTTAACTACATTATATATATCGTCTACATCTGTATCTAGGTCTTCAATTGAACGTTGAAAATTTTGCTCGTTACACTTATAACCCTGAAGAGGATAGTTTTTATTTAACAACGTTAATCTTTTAAGAACTTTTTCCCATCTACTAACATCTCCATCTGGTCGCGAAAGCTCTAAATACATAGACATTCTTAGATAATTTGGGGGAGTGTAAAGAATTCCTGCTACACTAATAGCGTCGCGTTTAATATTTCTATATAACTCAATATCTAATTGTGTTATGTCAGCTACTGGAATATAGTTGACAAATACTTTAAAAGTACCCTTATGAACACCACTTTTTGCTTCCACTTCGTCGAATCCTTTCTTGGCATAAATATCTGCCAACTCTTTTGCGTCTTCCAACGCATCATTAGAGAAAAAATCATAATCAGGAATTTCTACACTTTTGTCGTAGAATTGATCTTCTGATGGAAGAATATTATTAATAGCCGTACCACCATAACAAATTAGCTTTTTCTTTCTTAAAAAATTTTCAACTATAACGATAATTTCTTGAATTTCGGGAGCATTTGCTACCTTACGACCGGTTCTTTGCTCTGCTGCATCAACGGCTCTTCTTAAGATTGCTAATTCCTTATCTTCATATGACGAATCTGAACTCATTATATATATAATGATATAATATTGATTATCTGATAAACAATATTATATGTTAAATGAATAGTAATCACTTTTCACCGGTCTATTAGCATATGATAGTTTAGGATTTTGAGGAGTCGGAGCTGGAATTGTAACCTGAACATATCGCAGATTCTCCGGTTTTAAAACAAATGCATGTCCATTTTCTGCAAAAAAGCTTTCATAAAACTCTAAATTATTATCGTAGTTTTGATAACACATTCCTACCATTTGACAACCATATTTCATATGAAGAGAAGCTGGAACATTTGCGTCATTCACACTTAAATCTGGCATTGAAAGTGTCATGTTTTTCTTATTAAAATCAATTAACTCACTAAAGTCCGGAGTAAATTTAACATCGTAATTATTTAATGCTCGCATAAAAACAGAATTACTAGCAATATTTACATATTCATCTAGTCCAGTTGTTTCAAACATACCATTTGACTTATCGATTATAATAATAACCTTTCCCTGTCCCAAAGTTTTTTTATCACCTTGATTATTGTAAGAATACAGGTCAGATAACTCAATATTTCCTAAATTGTTTCCATGAAACTCATAGCTATAATCAGAACCTAACAACCGATTTTCTAGAGTTTGGTATAGAGTATCACTCATTTGTTTATATAATTCAGGACGACTGCTTTTAATTCTAAAATGAAGAATTAGCGGATCATTTGAATTAGGGCAATA
>Ga0233415_10000889_pt1 | contig 13439 bp, 15 predicted proteins | sample Na_anoxic_12_MG_FD_188631 | JGI IMG/M metagenome (GOLD analysis project Ga0233415, IMG submission 188631) | Seawater microbial communities from Saanich Inlet, British Columbia, Canada - Na_anoxic_12_MG | ecosystem: Environmental > Aquatic > Marine > Inlet | place: Canada: British Columbia... | reverse complement strand
TCTTTGGTTAAATAGAATATCCTCTTTGGTTAAATAGAATATCCTCTTTGGTTAAATAGAATATCCTCTTTGGTTAAATAGAATATCCTCTTTGGTTAAATAGAATATCCTCTTTGGTTAAATAGAATATCCTCTTTGGTTAACCTATCCGACCGAATGGTCCATGGTTTTTAAGATTTCGGCCACCTCGGGGTATATTTTTTGGACCAGCGGATGGGTTTTAAAGGTATGCTTTTGTGCATCGTTCAAAGACAGTTTATCCATGGTATTGTTATTTACAAATGGTTGATTCACCTGATACGCACGATACATATTGTGATTGGTATGTTCTGGTTCCACCTCGGGGATGGGGCCAGAGGTGCATTGGGCAATATTGGTGAATTCTTGGTTTTCAAAAATGCGGTCGGTATATGTTAGGCCAATGTTGTCAAAAATGGCCCGCATCGCCGCGTAGTTGTCGTCAAACATGTCTTCGTAGCGAATCAGGTACGTGTTGGGAATGGGATTTTCTCTGTATTGGACGAAATTCTTCAGCACGGCAAAGTAGCTCCACATGTTGTGGTCGGCGGGAATGTTGTTGGAGAAGCGTTTGTTGAGCGAGCTAAAGACCCACAGGGGATTGCGGACCACGAATATTTTAATGTAGTCCTTGTATTCGTCGCCAAAAAACTGGCCCCAGGTAAAAGGGTACTTTACCACGATAAAGGGTTTGGTGGTCGCCTTGAAGGCGGTGCGCGACTCGCACAGCATCTCGTCCACATCCTCGATGTGCCCCATGATGTTTCGAAAAATGGTAGTTCCCGTGTGCGGAAAGCCAAAGAGCAGGATTTTTTGCGTGGGCATTTATTTTTATTTATGGTATTTTTATTTTCATATTATTTTATTATCCTGACAAAACAAAAAAAATGATATATATATAAATGGCCACGCCAAAAAAAAAGCGAACCAGGTGTCCAGATAGAACTCGTAAAAATAAAATGACGGGGCATTGCGACAAAATATACGACCCCGACTTGATTAAATCAAACTGGGACGACGTTGCCACGCGAGTGCAGCAATCGTACAACGGGAAAACATATACCTTTATCGTAATCCCTCCAAATACCCATGTATATTATGGATTCAGCTATGGAGACAACCCCGACCAGATTCCGATCCAAATTCCCGCCGACGAACGGGAAGCGTATCAAAAAGAAATACAACACGACAATAAATTAGACTACAAAAAGCTCAGCGTGAACAATAAATGGTATGGAAATGTGGCCGTCGCGTCTTACTATGCATGCCGACCAGACCGCCGCTTTTACAGTGTTGTAAACGAATACATGACGACGAAACCCATTGTGCTGTTGGACATGTCGGTTTGGCAAAACATTAAAAATGTGGTGGACGACGTGACGAAAAGAATGAAAAAAAAAGAGGCAAATGAAATAAAAGAGGTGTTTAAAATAACCCACGGATACGACGAAACCAATCCATCGTTGAAACGTTTTAGTATTGGATACGACGAAGAAATGGCCCAGATTATAAATAAATGGCAAAAAAGGAAAGCAAGCCCGCATGTAGATGGGTTTGGGCACATCCACATGGACGGACTGCACTCTGAATTTTACAGCATGAAACGCTCCTTGTTTAAAAAAACCAATGTATATATGCTAACCGATATGTACACATCCGAAATGGTCAATGTTAAAATAAAAAAAGACGTCATTGATTTGAAGAAACAATCGTTTTTAACAAATGGAAAAAGATTTCACGTAAGCTCCTTGTTGTATCAAAAACGAAATCCAAGGCGATAATTAAAACGAATCTAACGCAGCATGCGTTTGGCCTTGTTGGCGACGCGGCTGTATTTCGCCGTCTTTTTTCTCGACCCGCGCCGCTTAGAAATGCTCGTGTATTCTCTGGCACGCACATAGGCCGCGTGCACGCCCGCTTTATCGCGTTTGCACGTGTTTTTGCGGCAAATGGGAAACGACTTGTTGGGGCCTAAAAAGCATTTTTTGCCACAGCGTTTTAGCATGACGGTGCGCTGGCGCGTGTCGGGGGAATACTTGGACCAGACATATTTACGCATGCTATTTTTGCGCTTGTACTGAGGGCGGTGACGCGCGGCCTTGTAACTGCGACGAGAACGTTTACGGCTAATTTTTCCTCCAAATGACGGCATGGTACTCTTGTTATATTACTATACATGCATATTTAAAAAAATGAAATATTATTTTGGTATTGCCTTTTATTCAAAACAATATTAGATAGAATATGACTGAACTAGCTGATGCAAGAAAGGCAATCGTGGAAGAGTGTCGGCGCATTGAAGAGCGCTGCGTGCAGTTGAAAAAAGAGTGCGAAAAAGTATTTACAACAATACGATTTAAACACGAGCAAAATTGCTCCTTGTTTATTGATACGTGCAACATTGCGTGCGTCGAAAGCACGTGCGACCTTGCGTGCCTAGACAATCCAACATATTTTGACAAGGGATGTTTTGAGCTTGACTATCCTACGTTTGAATGTTGGGTTAATTTAGAAGACGACGAACAATTCGAAGAGACGTATGATTTGCCAGAGTGCGAATGCTGCGACGACACGGATGCGTGTCTGACGTGGTGCAGCTGCAACAAGAAATGGACGTGTACTGCCTGTATTTATAAAGTGCACAACATTGGCATCGACAAGTACAAGAAGTATTGCGACTGCACCGATGAACTAGAAGCGTATTTTGACGAACATATTTACGGATACGACAAGGTAGAAGATTGCAAACCCATGACGGATTATTTTGCCATGCTCCATAAAGACAATGCGTTTTTCAAGGAAGCAATTGCCATCGGGACAAAACACAATTACGACCATAATTGCTATGGCAAAAATCATCACAACAATAGATTTGATGATTACAGCACACTAACAAACAAGAAATAAAATAAAACATCATTAATTATTAGGTTACAATTATTTCGCTCCAACAAATCAACCATTTTTGCTAATTAAATCCAAAATGTTTTTCAGGTCGTGTTTGTTGATTGGTTTCACGATGAATCCGTTCATGCCCGCGTCAAAGCACCGCTTCTTGATATTTTCCGATAGATTCGCAGTCACAGCGATAATCACGGTACTTTTTTCCCGCGTCGTCTCTAAATGCTCCTTATATTTCACCGTGGCGTCCAGCCCATTCATCATGGGCATTTTCAGGTCCATAAACACAATATCAAACGCGGTGGAAACCATTTGCGTATACGCATCCACTCCGTCTGAGGCAATCGTAATGTCGTCGTGGCCAAGCGACTGGAGCAACTCGCGAATGACGATTTGGTTCGACACGTTGTCCTCTGCCACCAAAATTTTAATCTTGTCGTTATTATTATTACCATTTCCGAGAAATTTACTGGGGCTTTTTGTGGCCGACGAATTAATCAGGCTGATTTTTTGCGATTCATATGTTTTCGTTTTAAGTTCCGTTTCAGGTTCCGCCGAGGACCTAGACCCAGACGAAACGGGCAAAAACAGTTCATTGTGCATGCGTAACGCATTGTACTGGTTGCTGGTGTAAATGACATTCAATAAATACCCAACTTTGCCCTTGTCCACTGGCCGCATAATGTTGTAGTCACACATGGAAGATACCGTATTTTCTGAATCAAAGTCCAGAATGATTATTTTCACTGCATTGTTTTTCACTTTTTGTATTTTCAAAATGGTGTCATAAGTAAGGTCGCGATTGTTAATCAGCATGAATTCAAACGCAAACACGTTGGAGCTTAAATATGCAATGGTTTCATCCGACGAAACCGTCAAGATGGTGCGCAGCCCAAAGTCGTTCATAATGTTAATCAGCGACAGGCGCTCCGACATGTCCGTGTTGAATATCAGCACGTTTTTATTCATGAAAAACTCGTTGAGCTCCGTGTCGTTGATGGTTTCACTAAAAAGAGCAAAGGGCAGCTGGATGTCAAACGTGGTGCCAACGTTCGGTTCGCTTTTCACGTCGATGCTGCCATTGTATAAATCCACCAGGTTTTTGGTGATGGACAGGCCTAGACCCACCCCGCAGTTGTTGTTCAAATAATCGTTTTCAATCTGCTTAAACGCGTTGAATATTTTCGCAATGTTGGCCTTCGGGATGCCAATGCCCGTGTCGGTAATGGTGAAAGAAATGCGGCATGTTTTCGCCGCGTCATCTCGCTCAATCACATTCACGCACAGCTTAATCTCGCCCTTTTTGGTGAATTTAATCGCATTCGAAATCACGTTGATGAGAATCTGCTTCATACGAATGGAATCGCCCACCACCATATTGTTGCCCGTTTCAATGTTGGTGCACATGTCTAATTGAATGTTCTTTTCTTTCGCCTTGGGGCTCATGATTAAATACACGTTGGTCAGGCATTTGTTGAGCGAAAACGGCTCCATCTTCAGGTGGATGCACTTGTTGTAAATCTTGGAAAAATCCAGAATGTCGTTCACAATGTCCATCAGCTGGATGCTGCACGTTTGCAGCGTATCCACGTATTCAAATTGTTTTGGTACCAATTCCGTGTCGCCGAGCATGTCCACCATGGCAATAATGGCGTTCAAAGGCGTGCGAACTTCGTGGCTCATGTTGGCGATGAAATTAATCTTGTTGGCGTCGATTTCTTCCACTATGTTTAGGTGCACCATGACATTTTGTAAAAAAGGAACCATGGCACGCATGCCTGCAATATTTTCCAAGGATAACTCCGAGTCCGTATGAACTCCGACGATTGCCAAAACACTTTCCTCTGAATCCACTAGCGAAAATACGCAATGCGTAGGAGCAATTAATCGGTGTGTTTGCGCGGGGTCGTTCAAAAAAAATTGAAACACTTCTTCCATCTTGTAGTTCAACAGTTGAATATGATTTAATTGAATAATGGTATTATCTTTTGATTTTTCATTTTCCTTTTTTTCTATGGTTGAAGCATGTGCGTGCGCAATGCACTCTGTGCCATTTGCCTTTTCGTCCGTTTTTAGCACATGGATAAACGACGACGTACATTGGTAAAACTGATTGAGTTTGTTCAGAATATACGTTAATATTGTTTTCTTGTTAGGTTTGCCTTTTAGCATGTATTCAAAACAATGATTGATGACAGACAACAATTCACCCTTTTTATCTTCCATTTTAATTATATTGGTAAAACGAAAAAAGCGGCGTTGGTTAATATGTGCCTATATTTTGTTTTTATTTGCTCATTCTCTTTGGTTGAGTGCGTATTTTTCGCGAAAATAAAATATTGAAATAAAATGGTGAATAACCATTGTTAAAACAGGATAGCTCAGGGGCAGAGTATCGGGCTCATAACCCGAGGGTCGGTGGATCGAAACCATCTCTTGTTATAATATTGTGTTGAAGGACACACTATTATTAATATATTACAGTATAGTAAATGGCGAAATTAAAAATCGGGCAAGCATGCCAGGACCATACCCAATGCGGCAACAAAAACTGCGTGGCGAATACGTGCACCAGAAAAAAACGTAACCTAACGAAGCGTGCGTTGAAAATAGGACAAGCGTGCCAAGACCATGCCCAATGCGGCAACAAAAACTGCGTGGCCAATACATGCACACGAAGGCGGCGAAAAAAACGTATCCTATCGAAATCAAAGAGTAAATCGCCCAGTAAATCAAAGAGCAAAAGCAAATCGAAGAGCAAAAGCAAATCGAAGAGCAAAAGCAAATCAAAGAGCAAAAGCAAATCAAAGAGCAAAAGCAAAGAAAAGGACAAGACGGCCATTATCATTCCCTTTCGCGACGACCCCAACAAAATTCGGTCCAAACAGTTGGCGCAATTCACCGACTACATGAACGACTATTTAAAGGGCCAGCGTTTCCATATTTTTGTCATTGAACAGTCGGACGACACGCGGAAATTCAACCGCGGGAAACTGCTAAACATTGGATTCGAAATCGCGGCTGCACAGGGATATACCCAATTTATTTTCCACGACGTGGATTTACTTCCATCCGAGGCTTTGCTGCCGTATTACCACGATTATAAGGATGGTGAAAGTAAGGTGGTGCACATTGCCAGGGTCTGGAATCGGTACAACAACAACCCCAAGTATTTCGGTGGTGTGGTTTCTTTTTCCAAGGCGGCCTTTGAGCGCATCAACGGGTTTCCCAATAATTTCTGGGGCTGGGGCGGCGAAGACGACGAGCTGTATCTGCGGACCAAGCAGGCTGGACTCAAAATCGACTTTCCTACACATGGAAGCTACACCGACCTAGAAAATAAAAACCTGACGGAAAAACTAACGTATTTGCGCGACAACCAGGCGCTGAAATGCCTGAATAAAACAGAGTTACTAAAACAGCACCGAATGCCCGTGCAAAAAAACGGATTGACCACCCTGCACTACAAGGAAATCGACGAAAAAACCAATGCCAAAACACACACGACCATCGTTCGCGTGGACGTGATGAAAAACAACCACTGGACCGACAACGTGTGCGCGATTGACAACACGCGGTACGGCGTGGTGTATAAATAAGCGAATTAATTGTATCCTATGGAGGAGTAAAATATTGCACATAAATAAATATGGCCAGCGGATATACTTTAAATTCTTTTTTGACGTCGTGCCAGGCCAATCCTTCCGAGTGTTCCAACGTGGTGACGACCATTTTATGCAATGCCAACAAGCAACAAAAGCGGATTCAATCGAATTCCAGTTCTAGCAGTGATTCCGACACGAATTCTCATAATTGCGTGCAGGAAAACAACAGCGGTTGGGTAGCTGGCGACAACTCCAAATACCATTGCCAAACTACAAACTGCACGGTTGTTCTTAATGATCACGGAGGATATGTGCTGGGCTATCCATACTCGGATTCGTACTACATGTATTCCGAGGATCCAAGCTGCTGCTACTATGGTACGCTGTGGTCCATGACATTTTCGAATTGCGTATTTCATTTCAATGGAAATACCAAGGGAGAATCAAAAACTGATTTACTGAAAAAATACATGGGCTGGTATTGGTCGCTGCCCTCTCCCTCTGGATTAACCGTCAGCCATAGCACGTCTGGGTCCATCCCAGTTACGACCCATTTGTATCCTCCCTACGTCATACAAAATACTAAAATCACGGTAAATACGGGAAGTAATTCAAACGGATGCTTTAAAACGCCGCAACAGGTTGCCATTTGCAGCAGCACTGCGAATTATCCCACGACACCAGCCAATGGTTCATCCGTGCCATGTGTGAAATGCAGCTCATGTTCGTATTAATTATTTGTTTTGTTAGGTTTTGTTGGGTGAAAGAAAAAAACATGTTTTTTCATTTTTGATTTATTTATTCGTTTTGTTAGGTTGTGAAATAAAAAACAAATATCCAATTGTGGTTATTTACACGCAGCATATGCTTACTTACGTTGCTTTTGCCTTTGCTTTTACATTGGTAACCTCAACATAAACCTCTGCGTCGTCGTCGGCCAAATCAGACAAAGACTTGGAAATAAGTTCCGATACCGACATTGGCACATAAAGCTTGTCGTTGTCGGCCAAGTCGGACAACGACTTGGAGATAATTTTTGCCACAGACATTGACCCAACGGAAGAAACGTGAGATGATGTGATAGAATTTGACGACATTATATTTGCTTGTTTCAAGATGACCTAACAAAATCGTAAATATAATTTCATTTTTATTTTTGCCATGTATTTTCAATTTATTTATTTGTTTTGTTAGGTTGTAAAAGAAAAACAAGAAAACAAAAGAGGAAAAATAAATAAATAAGATAAGATAGAAGGCGGCAACCAAAGATATGCCAACACTGAGCAATTACATGTCTTTTTTATATGTGAATCTGGGCTTCATTCTGCTTATAGTGGCTATGGTTTATCTGAAGCAGGTTGATGACATAAAACAGAATTGGCCCAAATATCGTTGTAACCCAGCGTATATGCCTCTGTCAGACGACATTGGCAAAGATTTCGCCTATTGCGTGCAAAACACCCAGATGAACATGATGGGATACATGCTGCAGCCCATCACGAGTCTTATTTCATCTTTGACCGCCGTGGGCGGCGAATTCAGCGAAAACCTCAACGGCATTCGCACCATGATGAGCGGCATTCGCGATTTCGTGTCGTCCATCGTGGAAAAGATATTTGGCGTGTTTCTCAACCTAGTGATTGAGTTCCAGCGCATGATGCTCAGCATGAAGGACATGATGGGAAAAACCATCGCCATCGTAGTGACGCTTTTGTACGTGCTCGACGGCAGCCTGAAAACCATGAACAGCGCGTGGAAAGGCCCGCCTGGTCAAATGGTGCAGGCAATCGGCTCGTGCTTTCACCCCGACACGCAGCTTCGTTTACTCGACGGTCGCGTGGTGGCCATGAAAGACGTACCCCTGGGCGCACGGCTTGAAGGCATTGACGGGTCGCGCGTGTTTTCCGTGATGCGCATCGACAACAAGTTCGTGCCAAAACCCGTCCCATGCTACCGTATTCGACGACTGGGCGTTAACGGCTCGGACATTTTGGTGACGGGCGATCATTATATCTGGGACAATATTGAACAAAAAAACGTAAAAGTGAAAGATTACAAAAATTGCAGCACCGAATGTGCCGTGGACGAAAGCGTGCAGTGCGATTATTTTTCGTGCTTAATCACGAGCCGAGGCACCATCCCCATTGGCCAGTGTGTATTTTTGGACTGGGAAGACACGTTCATGAGCGACCGATAACTTGGTATAAATCTAACAAAATACAAAAATAAATAATAAATTTCACCATTATTTATTCTTTTATTGAATGGGCACGTCTTGAATCTCGGCTGCATTAGCAGGGCAGTCGCCGCCAACGGGCGACATGCTAAAGCACTGGCTGGCATTGTCTCGGTAAATCAAGTCTTTGTAATTATCCAGGGACGGATACATGCGAACCGTTTTGGTCTCGGGGCCAAATAAAAAAATGCACACAACCCCCACAATAAAACTGATTAAAAAAACAGGAACGGAAATATATTGGGAAAACGCCATGCTTTTGCTCGCTCGTTTGTATATGCCGCTATTTTATTTATTCCTGCAAAGATTCAACGGAATAATTCCGTTGAGATTTACGGCGGCCAAGTTGAAGTTTATCGGAATGTTACGGCGGCCAAGTTGAAGTTTATCGGAATGTTACGGCGGCCAAGTTGAAGTTGCTCAAAAATTCGGCGGGTCGGTAAAAACCATGGGGGCGGATTTCACGCCTTTGTTTCCTAGTTCTGCCTGGAACTGCTCCAAGATAAAGGCCGCAATCCACACGCTGGCATACACCAGCAAGGTATCTCGCAAAATGTCTTTAAACGGCTTGACATTGGACGCTTCATCGTCTTCGTCTTCATTCGCTTTAGTAAAAAACTTGACCTCGAAAAACTTACAGATAAAGTAAATGACGGAAATGATGGCGGCCAAAGTAAAAGTGGAACAGTTCATACGCTTTGTTTAATATTACTAACAACGGAATATTAAACATGCGTTTTTTTAACGAATAACGGAGATTTAATTATTTTGTTAGTTTGACTTTATACATAGCTTTCAATAGTGTCCACATTAATACATTTCGCGTCCTTGGGTAAGGTGTGGTTTTTTCCGCACGCAAACGCTTTGAACTCGGGGCGCTGCAACTGAACCTCGGGGGTGTGTTTATTCACCCGCCTGGCAATCATCTTGTACAGCTTGAAATCGGGGTACCGCTCGTCGCCGTTGTCTTTGTACAGGATATTCTTGCCGTCGTCGCTCGTGCACCACTCGGCAATCAGCTTAGCGACTGGATTGGTGGTTTTGGTCACCAGTTCGCTCACGGAACATTCTTCTCCCGAAAAATCCATGTCTAACAAATCGTCGAAAATCGTGCACGCCAGACGACACAGGTCAAAACTATAATTGGGGTCGATTCTCCGCTTGGCGGCGTCGTAGTAGGGCTCGGTGTTGTACTGCGAATGGGCGTCGCCGTGTTTCTTAAAACTGTCGCTGCAGAAACGAGTTCCCTTGAAATCGAAAATGGCCCGACCGAAATCAATGATTTTGTATATTTTGCCAAAGGTCGGGACGCGGTACAGTTGGTCGGAAAAACGGTAATAAAGAAATTTCTGCTTGGATCGCACATACATAATGTTGTTGGTGTGCAAGTCGTTGTGTGTGAAATGAAACGCCTTTTGGTACACGAGCAGCGTCATGATGACCTGCATGAGAATGGCAAACCACTCCTTGTTGTCGATTTTTTTACTGTCCAGGTAGTCGCCCAGCGTCTCGACGCACTCTTCCAGACAAATCAGCTGCACGGGAAACTGCGGAATCGTGGCGTAAATCTGCTCGTCTTCTTCCGAATCGTCACTACTGCCAGTACATTCGCTACCGTAACTGCTTTTACTGCATTGACTGCTGGTATCGTCGTTTTCCACCTTTTCGTTGTCGCTTTGGCTGGAACGAGACGAAATGCTGGACCCAGACGAACCCGAATACGTGGAGTCGCTACTGTTACTTCTGTGTTTTGTCTGGGTATAAATCGGTTCCATGGTTGCTTCCTCTTTTTCTTTTTCTTTTTCTTTTTTCTCCTTTTCATCCACAAGTTCATCCACAAGTCCCGTCTCTTTGCTCTTAAGCACGTCTATCGACTCACTCTCCTCCAGTACATCTATAGAAAGCAGTTCGGCGTGGTTTAACTTTTCCAGGTTGTCAAAATTCAGGCGAGGCTTGACGGGCTCCGTTTCAATCAGGTGCGAATAGTCTTCCACCTGAAACAGAGTTTTCTGATTGGCTACAAAAAACTTGGAATCCACCAAGTATTCCAGGTCGTCGGCAATGTCAAACATGAAATCCTTTTTTACGCTCAAAAACGACCCGTAATACCGAATGCCGTTGAGAAACCCATGGCTCTCCACCAGCTGATTGGACAAGAAGGAAAAGAACCCGTCCACATACGAGGCATTGTTGACGTCAAATATCTTTTCCTCCTCTTTGGATATGACGCAGTCTGTAGTGATGATACACTTGGCTTTAGGGAGAGAACTGGTCAATAATTTTGTATTGGTATTTGCGTATTTTCCAGTAATGTAATGGCACGGGTCCAAAAGGGGAGCAACCTTGACGAAAATATTTTGCTTGAACGAATACGGTTTTTTATCTTTGTTTTTATTGTTGCTTGATGCAGGGTTGTTGCAGTCTTGCAGCATCGAGTCAAAGATGTAATGCTGGTTGGTGGACGCTTCGGCCTTTAAAATATCGGTAATGTGGTATTTATGGTTTAGGTGAATGCTGTTGCAATTCTGGGGAGAAAGGGTGAAAAACAGCTCGTACAAAGGGTTGTAGTTTTGCGAAGCCGTGAATTGGAACTTGTCTAATTTCTCAAACAATTTGGTGCAATTCGGCGGCTTGATGTAATTAATCGGCTTCATTATTATTTTCTCAAGGGTTATTATTTCTAATATTTTACCCACATGCTAATTTCAAAATAAAAATAAAAATAAAAAGGTCCGAGCTAACAAACAAAAATAAATAAATGAAATCGGATTAATCGGATTTGTTAGGTCAAAACTAAAATTAATCAAAATCCAGCAAATTAATCCTATTTTTTTCCTTTTCTTTTTCCAAAGTATCCGCGTTCATGCACTTGGTCAGGTAACCAATGGTAACGAGTTGCTCGCTCATCTCTGCGTCCATGCGTGAAATAATCAGCCGCTGGTTACGTATCGTTTGCTTCATCTCGATATTTTCCTTGTACAAATTCGGCTGGGATACGTTTATTTCGCAGAGCCATTTTTGGTGGGTTTTTGTTTTTATATGGCTAGCAAAAACCGCGTGAGACTTGTATACCTTGTCTCGTCTTGCGCCGCATACGCAGCGTATTCCGTCGAATAATGTTGTAAAGGCTGGGATTTTATCTATATACTGGCCGAGGTCATTGACGCTGGGGCAATACACGTCGGGTTCGGTTGCCAAATCCATGAATTTGTTATAACTACATGAATTGACTGAATGCATATATTTCATTTTTACTTGTTTTTCGTAAAATGATATATATCTGAACCATATTCGCAGTAAAAAAGAAAATGGTTGCGTACAAATATACCAAATCTACCTTTATTGGAAGCGATAACGAATTGTTGCATGTCACGGAACTGGATTGTTCTTATTGTGGGATTACCTCGTTTGAAGGACTCAATGCACCCAATCTTACCGCGCTGTATTGTGATGGTAACAACCTGACTTCCTTTCAACATTTGAATTGTCCTATGTTAACCACGCTGCATTGTGATTTTAACAACCTGACTTCCTTTCAGAATTTGAATTGTCCTATGTTAACTACGCTTGATTGTTATAATAACAACCTGACTTCCTTTCAGCATTTGAATTGTCCTCTTTTAACCTCGCTGACTTGTTCTGATAACGAATTGGAGTTTATTCCTCCACACATCAATCGACTTTTGAATACAACCAGAAACACTCAAAATGTGTACGGCGACGGTCAAAACGTGCACAATCACCATATCCAAGAAAGCATTCGCAGTTCCATCCAAGCAGTCCTGTCGAAAAAACCTTGCATCGCCGCGGAAAACCTCTACGAAACCGTTTTGGCAGACACGGTGCTAACCACGTTAACCAAGGAAATACTGGTGGATTACTGCAAGGAAACCACCGTGCATTCCACGCTGCGAATCACCTTTGAGGAGTTACTTTTACATGTATTTAGTCGCATTGAGTGTAATGCAAATAAAGAGGAAATAAAAAATGTATTGAACTCGGAAATGTCGGATTCGGTATGCAAGTGCTTCACGGGCCGCATGTCCCGTCTCATCAACTGTCTAAACGGATTCGACGACCTGGTAAGCATTCGCATCTCGGATACGGAGCAGATTGGCCAAGTCATTGGCATGATAAAAGAGCAGCTGGATATTAAGAATAAATATACCGTGGAAAAACACAGGGAACTGGCCCAAAAAGAATTAGAAGCGAGAGACTACTCGGAAGAAGTCATTACGGAGTGGATTGCATTTATTGAATAAAAAGAAAGATAAGAACCATGTTTTTTTAATTTGCAAAAAATGACCTAACAAAAGAATTAAATCAATTCAATAATTTCTTTTTTAGATCCATTTCCTTTTTAATTTTCATCGGAAAGTCTCGGTTGTTGTAAGCCATGCATGCTATTTTATCGCAGGATGCTTTCTTGAACATTTCGTCTCGTTCGTCGTCCAGGTCGTCTATAATAAATTTAGGATAGATAGTTCTCAAGGTGTTACTTACGGCTTTTTTCTGACACAACCTGTCCCATGCATCGAATAAGTCTCCTTTTGCCTTGTAGTACATGTCTTTGAATACAACATCCTTGTTTGCTACGTTCCATTTTTTAGTGTTGTAAATCATCATGTAAGCGTCTCGCATGTTGCTTATGTAGAAATTATGGTTTTCTTGCATTTGGC
>Ga0233415_10000887_pt1 | contig 13449 bp, 8 predicted proteins | sample Na_anoxic_12_MG_FD_188631 | JGI IMG/M metagenome (GOLD analysis project Ga0233415, IMG submission 188631) | Seawater microbial communities from Saanich Inlet, British Columbia, Canada - Na_anoxic_12_MG | ecosystem: Environmental > Aquatic > Marine > Inlet | place: Canada: British Columbia... | reverse complement strand
CCCCCCCCGGAAACAACACGGAAAATACCGGAGTGCCCGGACAAATCCCTTTAAGCCTTTTTCGTCAATGTGAAATCTTTTTAAAAGATCTTCAGCCGCCATGGCGGGAACACGTTTCCAGACCTGTTCATTAATTCGTTCCGCGGTGGGCTGATCGAATCGTTCCGCCACATAGATAAACCAGAAGGCATCCATTACCCTGTAATGCCGGAGAAGAAACTCGATATAAGACCGCAGCTGTTGCTCATCCATTTTTTCAAATATTTCAAGATTCACGATATTCCCTCCTCTTTAATAGTAGTCTTGGAAAATAGGTTCATTACCATATCGAATCATCTTGCCTATTGACTTCAAGCTCCTCCTGATTTACTTATAAAAAGAATTTTATCAGGAAGTTATTACAACCCATATTGAGAATATGAGTGAGTTTCGTGACGCACTTCAGATTTAAAGTTTCCAAGATTGATCGCTTCGTAAAAAGTCATAAAATACCCCTTTTCGTCATTCCGGCGAAAGTCGGAATCCAGTCATTTCAATAGCTTCTGGACTCCGGCTTTCGCCGGAGTGACGGAATTGGGACTTTTTAGGAATTCATCAAGATTAGATAAATGCAATATAAGCTATTTTAACAATATAAATCAAGAATAGATGCGCCGAGTGGGCTCATCATATTATCGCCAGATGTATAGAACCAAAAGTATATTTACAAATTGTGGACAAAGGCAATAATTTAAAGCTGGAGAAAAAGATGAAAGATGAAAAAAAGAGGACTTCTCCTTCCTGTGCAACCTGTGCAGTGGAGATTCCCCAAAGAATCTGTTTTTCAGATAAAGGCAAAGGCCATAAAGGGTGTCCCACATTGACACAAAAAGATGTTTTAGCAGAAGCCAATAAAGAGTATGAAGCCGAAGAAATCAATAACTTTGCTTATAAGGCGTCTTTGCAGGAAGCAGAATGCTATGCCAACCGGGATCAGCAGCCCTATATTATGCAGCCGACCAAAACACGGATTGTTGAAACCTGTGAATTTGCATTGAAAATGGAGTACAAACGCATCGGCCTTGCCTTTTGCATAGGGTTAACAATGGAAGCAAAAATTGTTGAAGAAATTCTTACAGGGTATGGGTTTGAAGTGGTCTCCATGTGCTGTAAAGCCGGCAACAGCTCAAAAGGTATCCTTGGTATTTCAGATGATGAAAAGATCTACAAAGGCACGGATGAGGCTATGTGCAACCCCATTTTCCAGGCAAAGGCCCTGACCCATGAACAGGTTGATTTTAATATCCTGCTGGGATTGTGTGTGGGACATGATTCCCTGTTTCTACAATTTACGGATATTCCCACCACTGTGTTGGCTGTAAAAGATCGCGTCACAGGTCACAATCCTCTGGCAGCCATTTATCAGTCGGAATCCTATTACAAGAAAATCAGGCACCCGGATATTAAATCTTAACCTGTGCTATAGCAGGGTTCGCCGTCTTTCACCACACCCCAATGACCGATCTTTTCGGTGCCAACAAAAATCATCAATTTAATGGTCGACATTGCAAAACGTATTTCAATCAAGCAGACATCGCCCACACTTGTCAATATGATGTTGGTAACCGTCTATAATTCCTTGACATTGTAATAAAAATACTGTATTTATAACTATCTAGGTGGATAGGGTAAAGATTGAAGGCTGTTAGGAAAAAGCGAATTTTGAAGCCATGTTTGGTGCAAAAATCACATTCCGCCAAAATACGGCAACCTTGTTCTTCTGCCCCCTTCAGCCTTTAGTCTAAACAGCTTCGGGCTAACTACGTGAGTAGTTACCTATATTTAATATAATCATAAAGTTTAGATGATCATGGGATTTAATAATGAACAGACACATGGAAGATGATCTGCCAAAGGGCTCATTTTATGGCCTTGTTATAGATAAAATATTGGTAGATGCATTTAAACCAAAATTTGGAGATGAAAAAGACTTTGCGGTGTTTTCTTTTTTGGTGAAGCAAAGGGATGCCGCCAATAAGTTGATGAGTTATATTGCGCAAAAAAACTTCGATTTATTAGACGTCGAAGTTGCACCGAATCCAAAGCCGGATCCAAATATAGATGGGCAATATATACTTTTTATAGAGATGAACAGAAACAAAGATATGTTTGCAACCATGGACAAATTGCTTTTACATATCGATCATCTGGTATCTACAAAACAATGGTACTTTAGAGCTTCTTCTTATAAAGAATATATGGATTGGAACAGAGACAATTTTGTTAAAGTAGTTTGCCAAACACCGGATGAGTACTCAAACAAAGGGCCTATATCCGAAAGACACGATGAAGTCGGCAATGTACCCCAAAATTCGAAAGATGCTGATATAGATCGTAGCCTTTTAGAAGAAGTTATTGAAAGGCAGGTGGCCAAATTCAACCAATCGTATATCAAATCATTAAAAGAGCAAATTAAAACAATCAAAGAAAATAAATTACAGCTGTCTCGACATATCGAAGACTTAAAGATTGATAGGGATCACCTTTACAAACAGTTGGAGTTGTCTCATGACCGTGAGAAAATCGCTCTGATACGTGAACAGCAGGATTTTAAAAGAATAAAGTCTCTGAAAAATCAACTCGCTCTCCTGGCAGCACCGGGCTCTAGGGAAATGGAAATTGTCATCCCGGATAAAACCGCATATGACAACGATGCAAAACCTGTTATTGGTGAAGTTCCCCCTGAAGCGGAAGTTAAAGATCAGGATGAACACAAGGAAGCATCAGAAGAGGACCAGCACCCCGATGAAGCACCGGCCTTAAATGAATCATCTGATTTGGATATTGTATTTGATCTTCATGACGAAATTAATCATGAAGAATCGTCCGGTTTTATCAAGGAAATGCACAGTGACAATCCTGCTGTGGATGCAAGCATAGTAATGCCGGCGGAACAACCTGACCATGAGGCTTTTATAACTGCTGAAAGAGAAAAGCCTGAAAAAGAAAAAAATGATAAGCCCGATAACGAAAAGGCAAATCAGGTAGATGAAGAAGTGCGTGAACCTGAAACTCCAGCGGAACTGCAAGATCTCAAGCCTATTGAATCGGATGATTCAACCGCAGCTGCCCGATTGGACGATATTGTTGTACAGAACCTTTTAGAAGAATCTACTGCCAAAGTCGATGATAAACCTTACCTTGCAGATGATCCTGTTCCAAAATACATGGTTCTTGGCCAGGATGCCTTAGAAAATGCAGATTATGACATTGCCATTGAATATTTTTTGAAAGTTGTTGATATATTACCCACCGCCGGAACGGTTGTTTTGAACCTGGCCCATTTGTATTTTCTTAAGAAAGAATATGAGACTGCAAGAAAGTATGCTGCTCAGGCGCTGGAATTAGGTGAAGACTCTGCAACTTTGGTTTTAGATAAAATTAATGCGGCGCTTGCACCGGATGCCGGCCTGTCATCTATCGAAAAAAGCGGAGAAGAAATCGCTAAAGATCTGATAGCCCGGGGAACAGGTTATAACGAAGGAACTGAAGATTTAGAAGATACAATATTTATTGAACTGGCTGCTTTAAACGAAGCAGCCGATTCAACGGAGAATACAACACCAGGTTCTGTAGAAGGTGCCGTTCTTAAAGATGATAATGAAATAATTGACCAAATAAAAGCGGATGCCAGGAAGTACATGACTCTCGGGGTTAAAGCCGCCGAACAGAAAGATTATAACAAGGCTGTCGAACATTTCACCAAGGCTGTTGAAATTCTTCCCGATAACGCGGCCGGTTTTTGTAATTTAGCTGTTTTAAACTACAGGCTCAAGGAGTATGAAACTGCATACATGTGTGCTGAAAAGGCGATTGAATTAGGCTCGCTTTCTGCTACCAAAATTCTGGGAAAGATAAAACCGGTTATGGTTGCTGATTTGAAATCTCCTGCAGAGCTTGAACCCGCTGCTGAGGTTGAAAAAACCAAAACTCCTCTGGTTGCTAAAAAAAATGAAAGCGAGACTTTTTTTATCGAGTCTGCAGCTGCTACTCTTGACGAATTTTTGGAAGCAGAAAAACAAAATCAATCAGATTTAACCGTTGATGCATCCCTTAAAGAAAAAGATGCTGTTGTTAACGATAGCTTTAGACTGGGGGTAGCAGCTTTGGAAAAGAAAGAATTTCACAAGGCGATCTGGCATTTCAATGAAGTAGTTGAGCTGTTACCGAATGGAATCCCAAGTTATATCCACCTGACAACAATACACTACTCTTTGGGTGAATACCCGCAGGCTCGTAAATATGCTGAAAAAGCGTTTGATTTAGGGGATTATACGTTAAAACCGATTTTGGAAAAGATCGATGCTAAATTGGCTGAAGAATCAGCACCCCCTCCTTCTACAAAGTCTATGGGACTTAAGGAACGAGAAAAACCTGCCGAAGCTATTGAAGACACCGAAGAGGAACCTGAAGTGCCGGAATCTCACGCTGATGCAGAACCTGATAAAAAAGCGGTGGAAGATGAGTCTGAACCGGAAACTATAGTGGAAATGCCGGATGTCGAGTCTATTGAACCGGTTGCTTTGGCCGAAGCAGCCGATTCAAGAGATAATAAAACACCCGCATCTATAGAAAAGGCTGTTTCAAAAGACGATGATGCCAAGAAATACATGACCCTCGGGGTTGAAGCCACCGAGCAGAAAGATTATCACAAGGCTGTTGAACATTTCAGCAAGGCTGTTGAAATTCTTCCCGATAACGCGGCCGGTTTTTGTAATCTGGCTATTTTGCAGTACCAACTCGAGGATTATGAGACGGCCCGCAAACATGCTGAAAAGAGCTTAAATCTGGGCTTACATTCCGCTCAATCTATACTGAAAAAAATTAAATCAAAAATTGTGACTGGTTCAAAAGCATCACCTGCTGAGAAAGAAGGAAAAACGCCGGCAGAAGAAGCCCCGATTGAAACCGGCAAGGCTAAGACGGGCCATATAATCGGAGCCCGGTCGGAACTACCGTACGAAAAACCGAAGGAAGCTATCGCACATGGTAAAACCAGCTTGAAGCAGGCTCAGGATTTAGTAGAACCAGCAGTCACAACACAACCGCCTGCCGGAGATGAGTTTGCATCTGAAACACCTCTTCAAGCAACATCGCCGCAAACAGAAAACCCACAAGTTCCGCGCGAATACGGTTCTGTCGACGAGTATTTTAAAGCTGGTCTGGCTGCATCGGAAAAGAATGATTTCAATATTGCGCTGGAATATTTCAACAAAGTTGCTATGGCTTTGCCAGAAGCACCATCAAGTTTTCTCAATATGGCGGATTTGCATTATCGAATGAAAAATTATAAAACTGCTCAAAAACATGCTGAAAGAGCACTTGAACTGGGAGCGCAATCAGCCCACCGTATACTTAGTAAAATTGAAGATTCACTCGAGGCAGAAAGAAGACCTGATCCCGTAAAATGATTCAGTAGAAATGGTTTTTGAGGAGGTACTATGAGCCTATTGAAAGGGTCTCAATATACCTATGAGCTATCAGCTGTTAGCTATGAGCTATAAACTCTGAGTTCTCTCAATCCAGGCGATAATTCGGAGCCTCTTTTGTAATAATCACGTCATGAACATGGCTTTCACGCATCCCTGCCGCACTTATCTTGATAAACCGGGCTTTTTTCTTTAATTCTTCCAGGGTTCTACATCCTACATATCCCATTCCTGCCTTAAGCCCTCCTATAAGCTGATAAATATTATCGGAAAGAGTTCCTCTGTATGGAACGCGTCCGACAATACCTTCGGGAACCAGCTTGTCTTCTTCAACTTGCTCACTTTGATAATACCTGTCCTTGCTTCCCTTTTTCATGGCTTCAAGTGACCCCATACCCCGGTACATCTTGTAACTTCGACCCTGAAAAATGATAAGCTCTCCCGGACTTTCCTCTGTTCCGGCAAAAAGTCCGCCAACCATTACTACGCTGGCTCCTGCGCCAATTGCCTTTGTAATATCACCTGAAAATTTTATCCCGCCGTCAGCAATAAGCGGCACGCCGGTTTTGCTCGATATCGACCTGCAGTTCATTATAGCTGTCATCTGGGGCACACCTATACCTGCAATAATACGGGTTGTACATATAGACCCCGGCCCTATTCCTATCTTCACTCCGTCTACTCCGGCTTTAACAAGGTCCTCAGCACCTTTTGCAGTACCGACATTGCCGGCTATCAGTTCAATATTTTTAAAATTGCCTTTTAATATTTTTACAGCGTTAATAACATTAGCCGTGTGTCCATGGGAGGTATCTATCAGTAAAACATCAGCACTTGCTTTCAAAAGTGCGTCGGCTCTCTCTTCCATGTCAGGGCCGACACCTATAGCCGCACCTGCCCTGAGTCTGCCCATTGTATCTTTGCAGGCACTGGGATATTTTTTTATTTTCTCAATATCCTTTATTGTTATCATGCCCTTTAGCAATCCCTTTTTATCAACAACAAGGAGCTTTTCAATTCTGTGCTCATGCAACAGCTTTTTGGAATCTTCCAGTCCTATCCCTTCCAAAACGGTTATCAGGTTTTCTTTGGTCATAACTTCAGACACCTGTTTCCCCAGATTCGTCTCAAATCTTAAGTCCCTGTTTGTTACAATACCCACGAGTTTATTTCCCACAGTAACAGGCACTCCTGAAATCCTATACTCAGACATAAGTTTCATCACTTCATCAACGGGCCGATCAGGAGTTATTGTAACCGGATCGATTATCATACCGCTTTCAGATTTTTTAACCTTACCAACCTCAACAACCTGGCTTTCGATACTCATATTCCTGTGTATAAAACCCATACCCCCTTCACGTGCCATGCTTATGGCACTTTGCGATTCTGTTACAGTATCCATTGCAGCGCTTACCAGGGGAATGTTCAAAGCAATGTTTTTAGTCAACATTGTACTGGTATCAACATCTTTAGGCAATACATCCGAATAGTTTGGGAGCAGCAAAACATCATCAAAGGAATATGCTTCTTCGGGTGGTATTTTTGTCATCGGTTTCCTCCGTTTTTAATTTTTGATGGCGTCGCAAAAAATCACATCTACTGCGTTGTAGTAGTTTATCTGGGGCTCGACATACTATATGTATAGTCCAAAAACCGCTACGCCTTGTATATGAGCCTTGGAACGATGCCATCCGGCGGTTTTTAAAAGCTTTTTACGAATTCATCGTTTTTGAGCGAACCCAATAGCAAAATCTCGGGTTTTTAGCAATCCTTTATTTGATGACTTGACAATAAAGCGGCATACATAATAAATGATGTCTTTCATTTTTAATAAAATTATTAGTCATGCTTATCAAAATTAATAATACAAACCCGCAAAAGCGGCTTATCATAAAGGTTGTTGATGTCCTTAAAAAGGGTGGAATCGTCGCCTATCCGACCGATACATACTACGGAATGGGCTGCGATATCATGAATAAAAAGGCAATTGAAAAAATTTACCAGCTAAAGCAGCGCAACAAAAACAAACCTTTTAGTTTTATCTGTTCCGGGCTTAAAAACATCAGCCATTATGCAAAAGTTTCAAATTACGCGTACAAAACCATGAAACGGCTCCTGCCCGGCCCTTACACGTTCGTTCTGGAAGGTTCAAAACTTGTCCCTAAAATAATGCTGACAAAGCGAAAAGAAGCTGGAATACGAGTGCCGGATAATACTATTTGCCAAGCCCTGGTGGAAGAGCTGGGAAATCCGATTATTACTACAAGTGCAACGATGCCTGATGGCACCCTGTTTCACCACCCTTCCTTTATCCTCGATTATTTTTCGTCCAGAATAGACATTGTAATTGATGGAGGTCCTGTTTCAGGGGAACCATCAAGTGTTATTTCGCTGATAAACGACTATCCCGAAATATTACGAAAAGGGATGGGGGATGTGAGTATATTTGAGTAATGCTATGAATTGTGGGTTACGGGATATACAGGTATCCCGCATACAGATCCGTGTTTAAGGTGCGATCTGCAAGTTCTTTCACGGATGATTCTATAACATATTTCAGAAGGGGTGCCTTTTTCTCAGGGGCATAAACATATGATATTTTCCCTTTTATTCCGGCCATTCTGCCGGCCCACTCTATTGCATCTTCCAGGTTTCCGAGGCGATCTACAAGGCGCATTTCTTTAGCCTGCTCTCCTGAAAAGATGCGCCCGTCAGCAATAGATTCCACTTTTGACAGTTCCATCTTTCTTCCCTCGGATATCGCCTCGACAAACTGCCTGTGAATATTAACCGACAAATCCTGAAGAATTTTTCTTTCATCGTCAGTCATATCTCTAACAGGTGATCCCATGTCCTTGTATTCAACGCTTTTCACCACAACCGGGACCAATCCGATTTTACGAAACAGCTGCTGAAAATTCGTAAAACCCATAATAACACCGATACTGCCGGTTATGGTACCCGGATTGGCAACAATTCCGTCTGTCCCTGCGGCAATATAATATCCACCCGAAGCTGCCACTGCACCCATTGAAGCAACAACTTTTTTTAATTTAACGGTTTTTCTGATCTCCCTGAAAATCTCCTGCGAAGGCCCCACGCCGCCACCTGGAGAATCTATCCTGAGTACAATCGCCCTGATTGATTTGTCTTCACGGAAACGTTTAATATGATAAATTACATCCTTGGAATCGGCAATAACCCCTTTTATTTCGATGATGCCGACTTTTTCACCACCTGCCTTAAGATCATCATAACCGGAGCCTCTTGTGCCCACTACAAACATAAGTGAGATTACTATAATTGCGACGGCAGATGCAGATATTGATGAAAAAACTAAGATGAAAAAAAGGTAAGGGTGCCTGCGGGAAAACATAATTGGATCATCTCCCAAAGAGTTGATCGATTGATCAGGGTTCCAGAATTCAAGGGGTCCAAACTTCGCCTTCGGCTATGCCCGGTCAAGTGAAAATGACCGAAAACAAATGCATACAGAAAAGTCCCTGACTCTTAGGACCGTCTTTTTATATAAACATACTTTGAAAATATTAAGGAGTAAAAGGGTAGAGAAAACGCAAGTGTTTATGTCATCTGTATCAAGCTGTTTTCATTCACTTGAACCCTTGAATCCTTTTCTCCAATTAGTTTGGAGAAGAGCCATATAACTTAATATTGTGTAGCTATAAATGTAGAGTTGTGGGATCACTCATCATTCAGCTTTTCCTGGAGATTCTCTCGAAGTATTTCTCCAAAAGATGAAGTAGCAGGTCTCATGGTGTTTACATATTCACTCAAAAGATTCTGTTCATCTTCGATCTCAAGCCGCTTTATTGAAAGACCAATCCTTCTTTCTTCCGTGTTAATGTTCATAACTTTGGCGGTAATAACTTCGCCGATGTTATATTTGCCTACCGGAGTTTTGATTTTTTCCTTACTGATTTCAGAAACATGAACAAGTCCTTCTATCCCCTCTTCCAGTTCCACGAAAACCCCGAAATCAGTAAGATTTGTTACCGTGCCGGTAATCTCTTTCCCAACTTCATAACGCTGTGGGACAGTCTGCCATGGATCCGGCTGCATATGCTTAATGCCAAGGGAAAACCTTTTGTTTTCCTTTTCAATATCCAGAACGATAGCCTGAATCACTTCCCCTTTTTTGTATATTTCAGACGGATGTTTTATCCTTTTCGTCCATGAAATATCTGAAATGTGGACAAGGCCGTCGATACCTTCATCTATACCTACGAAAAGTCCGAAATCAGTAATATTCTTGATTTTACCTTCAATAGTAGTCCCCACAGGGTATTTTTCACTGATTACATCCCACGGATTAGGAACAACCTGCTTCATACCCAGCGATATGCGCCTGTTTTCAGGTTTGATATCGAGCACCACAGCTTCGACTTCATCACCCACGGAAACAATCTTGGATGGATGACGTATCTTTCGAGTCCATGACATTTCGGAAACATGAATCAGCCCCTCGATGCCCTCTTCCAATTCAATAAAAGCTCCATAATCGGTCAGGCTGACAACCTTTCCGGTTAAGCGCTCTCCCAAAGGATATTTTTCAATTGCAATTGACCAGGGATCCTCGGTAAGCTGTTTCATTCCAAGTGAAACTCTTTCCTTTTCAATATCCAAATTAAGGATTTTGACTGTTATTTCATCACCAACTGAAAATAGTTCCGAGGGATGCTTAACGCGTCCCCACGAAATATCAGTAATATGAAGCAGTCCGTCAATACCGCCAAGGTCGATAAAAACACCATATTCCGTAATATTTTTTACAACACCCTCAACGACTTTTCCCTCGTGGATGGAAGTTAGAGTTTCCACTCTTTTGGATTCACGATCATGTTCGAGTATAGCCCTTCTTGATAATACGATATTGCTGCGTTTTCTATTATATTTTAAAATTTTGAAAGTATATTTATTCCCCACTAACTCATCCAGGTTTCGCACAGGACGTAAATCAGCCTGAGAACCAGGCAAAAATGCCTGAACGCCTATATCTACAGAAAAACCGCCCCTGACACGATTTAAAATAACACCTTCGACAGTTCCTTCTTCATCGTATAATTTTTTAATATCTTCCCATACCTTGATATTCTCGGCTTTTTCTTTGGAAAGAACAACTCGTTCTTCTTCTTCGTCCCACCATTCAACCATTACTTCTGTAGTGTCACCCAAAACGACGTTTATATTTCCCTCTTCATCTTTAAACTCGGAAATCCGGATCTGCCCTTCTGATTTGTACCCGATATCTACAAGAATAAATTCTTTGTCGATTGAAATTATTCTGCCTGTTACAACTTCACCTTCAGTAAAGCGCTTAAAGCCTTCCTCATACAAATCCATCATGCTTTCCATGCTTTCATCAGGTTCGGAAACATCGTCAGCTGATTGTTTATCTTCCGGCGCATCATCTTTTAATTCTTCACTCTCCTGTTTAACCTCAGCATCCGCTTTAACTACAACTTCCGGCATAACTTCATCATCCGGCTTGCTGATATCTGAAGTCTCCGGCAAATCATCCTGGTTTAATTGTTTAGTTTCTTCGTTTTTACCTAAATCGCTCATATTAAAAAAAATCCCCCTTGCCTATTTTTTATTGCTATTTGCTCAGATAGCATAACTTAATATTATTATCAGACTGATTTTAAAAAAACAACGATTAATTTCATTTTTTTTAAACAAATGGAGCAAAACATTTTTTTAAATCGACAACTATCAAAATTCAATCCCTATTTTCCGGTTTTTTCTCCAACCCTTTAAGCCTCATAGCCTTCCCGCTTCTCAGCCTCTCAGCCTCTTTACCTCATAGCCTCCCGGCCTCTATATAAGACACCATCATTTTAACGACCTCTTCAGCAGAAATATCGGTGGAATCAATAATTTCTGCATCTTTAGCAGGCTTCAGGGGCGCAAGTTCTCTGCTGCTGTCGTTTTCATCCCTTTGTTTCATATCTCTTTCAACATCTTCTAAAGTTTGAGAGGTTTCCTGTTCCATTTCCCTGTAGCGTCTTAACGCCCTGTTTTTGTGGGATGCATCCAGGAAAAATTTTATATCAGCATCAGGAAAGACAACAGTCCCCATATCTCTACCCTCGAATACAACTCCTTTTTCACTGCCCAGATCCCTTTGAAGAGCGAAAAGATACTTTCTTACAACCGATCTTGCGGAGACTGCAGAGGCAAACATGGTAATTTCAGGGGTCCGGATTAAATCAGTGATATCCAAATCATTCGATATAAGACGCAACTCTTTTTTTATGCGTACAAATTCAAGCCTCAAGCCGGCGCACATACTTTCAAGACCCCCGTCGTCGTCATAACTCAGCCCTTTTGATATTGCTTCATAGGCAACACCCCTGTAAAGAGCGCCTGTATCGATATATTTATATCCCAAATGATCTGCAAGAGCCCGGCTAACCGTAGTCTTACCTGCCCCTGCCGGGCCGTCTATCGTGATAACCAGGCGTTTTGAAATTCCGGTTTTATTCATCTAATCAAGCACCTCATCCAGCGCCTTTATAAACCCGGCATTCTCTTCACGAAGTCCGGCATTAACACGAATATAATGTGGATACCCATATGAAGTCATGGAACGTACAATAACACCGTGGGCCAGCATTTTTTCAAAGACTTCGTCAGCATCTCTTTCAACATCTATAAGAAAAAAGTTTGCCTGGGTTGGAAAGTATTTTATTCCCAGCCTGTCCAGGGCAGAATACATGAAATCAAGACCTTCATGAATCAGCTTTTGCGTCTTTTTAAAAAATTTTTCATCATCTAAAGCCGCAACAGCTCCGACCTGGGCAAGAGAGTTTGTATTAAACGGAAGCCTGATCCTGTTAATAATGCCTGATATCTCTTCAGACATGACTCCATATCCTATTCTAAGCCCAGCCAGACCGTAAGCTTTGGAAAAGGTTCGAAGTACAACCAGCGGCCTTGTGGAATTGATATATTCAATACCGTAAGCGCAGTTTTGTTCTCTGACAAATTCGATATATGCTTCGTCCACAACAACAATTATTTCAGGAGGAATGCTTTCAAGAAATCTTTCAAATTCTTTCTTTAGGATAATGGTTCCAGTGGGATTGTTGGGATTGCATAAAAAAACCATCTTCGATTTTGATGTCACTCTTTTTTTAATCTCTTCCAGGTCAATGGAAAGTGAATTAAGAGGAACATTTACACAGGTTGCACCCGCACAACGAACCATTATATCGTATATTAGAAATGAAGGCTGCGGTAAAATTACTTCATCCCCGGGTTTTAGCAGTGTATGTGTCAGCATGCCGATGATTTCATCAGAACCGTTTCCCAAAACGATATTGCCGGGAGATACTTTCAGTTTATCTGCAATCCTGTTTATAAGATTATAACCGCTCCCATCAGGATAACGGTTCAATTTTTCCAGTGCGGATTGAATAGCCTTTACAGCCATGGGGGAAGGACCCAAAGGGTTTTCATTGGAGGCAAGTTTTATCGACTTTTTTATACCATACTCCCTTTCAAGCTCCTCAAGGGGCTTTCCCGGAACATACGGTTTGATCGATAAAATATAATCTGGAATGGATAATTTCATGTTTTATAACCCAGCCTCCCAGCTTCCCAACCTCCTAGCCTCCCAGCCTTCACAGCTTTGCGGCTTCTCCCCCTGCTGTCACAGCCTCCATATTAAGAGGAATAAGTTTTTCTTTTTTTGAAAATTCCTTTTTGACGCATTCGCGCAATATATCGAAGTCAACAACTTTACTCCGGGCAACAAAAGCGGCAAGAGCAACGATATTTAACGATCTAACATTCCCAAGCTTCTTTGCTATATCATTAGCCGGAACATTAAGCTCATCAATATCTTTGCGACCGGAACTTATTGATATCAATGAGCTGTTAATCATTATCACTCCACCCGGCTTTACCATGGGTGCAAATTTTTCCAACGAAGGTCGATTCATTGCTACGAGAT
>Ga0233415_10000885_pt1 | contig 13467 bp, 22 predicted proteins | sample Na_anoxic_12_MG_FD_188631 | JGI IMG/M metagenome (GOLD analysis project Ga0233415, IMG submission 188631) | Seawater microbial communities from Saanich Inlet, British Columbia, Canada - Na_anoxic_12_MG | ecosystem: Environmental > Aquatic > Marine > Inlet | place: Canada: British Columbia... | reverse complement strand
TTTTTCGACTTCTTTCCTTATTTCCTCAAGTGTCCGTGGCTTACTGCACAGATCCTTGATTTGGTCTTTCATTCCTAAGGCGGTATATCGCTCATGGCAGGCTAAATACGCTTTTGTTTCTCTTTCATGGGTATTGAGAGTTATATCCAACTTTTCTTTTTGCGACTTGGTGTCAAGGAACAGTCTCTTAACGCCATAGATGCCTCCGCCGGCTACGAGAATACCGACACCCACCCATAAGGCGTTGACGACAAGAGCCGGCAGGACACCTAGTCCCTGTTGGCCGGAAGGTGCTATGCTCGAAATGGTTAAGCCCTTACCCGTTTGGGTGATGTTGATTTGTCTTAGTCGGAATTGCGCAGACCGAATAGCCAGTATGGCGTCACGTATCTGTTTCTCATCATTTAACGTAATGGTAATCATCCGACTATCATTGGCGATAATTGCGATTTCATTAGCCCGACGAGTCAACTCGTATGATTGAGCAAGACGGCGCACCATCTGAGTCAGTAAATTATACTTATATTGACGCTCTGAGACTGCCATTCCGGCAACGGTTTTATTAAGCCGTGTCTCGTCCACATCTTGCATCGTTCCGAGACGGCCAACAGCAAGATCCCGTGCATTGTAGAGCCTACGCTTAGTGGCAGCACTGTTTTTCATCAAATCGGCGTCAGTTATGGAGTCAGGGTCAATGCAGGTGCTTTTCCCATCAACCAAGATGGGGATATTTCTATAAGACGCACAACGACCGTCTTTAGGCGTGTCATTACTAGGAGGTGGGGGTTTAATATCAGGAGGATGGATACACGTACCATCTACACATACAAGGCCAGGAGGGCACTCCACTGTACTGATGCACGTAGGCATACACACGCCAAGCTGCCCTGGAATCTCCGAACCGCCCCTTACGTTAGTGCATCTAGTGCCTTGAGGGCATCCTTGAGGACTATCAGGGTTGCCCCCTCCGTACACGCAACTCTGCCCATAGGCCCCGCCGCTTTCTCTGCCTGGTAGTGTGGAAGTCTGCCCCATGCCCTTACGACCGTATAAATAACTCATTGACACTTAGCTCCCGTTACCTGACAGATGGCGCTTACATTCTCACCGACTTTTTGTTGTCGGATAAGAATGGAGGTTTGGTTTTCTTCAATTTTGTTCAAGCGTGCCTCAGTCACCGAGTGCCCCACATTACTCTTATGATCGGCCTGTGCTTGGTCTAGCTTTTGAAGATTAAGTTTGACTTCGGCCACACCGTCCTTAGAGTGGGATACAGACGCATACATCCCGCCTGCACCGAAGATTACAGGTATACACCACACCAATACTTTAACCCATTGTACTTCAGTCATCAGAACGACCCTCCGAGCCACGCACCGCCACAAAAGGTGAGACCTCCGGCAAAACCGAGGCCCGCACTAGCCCAGGAAAACTTTTCCTGGGTTAAACCTTTTTCAATCAATTCTAGCTTACTTGAGGTCGTTTTGAAATAATTACTAATTTCTAATCTCTCTGACTTGAGAACAGCCCGTAATTCTGCAAGGGCTTTCTCCGTATTTTCGAGTTTAGCTTTTAGTCGGGCATTCTCAGCCCCTAACGCCCGATGGGTGCTAACACTGAGCCACACGCCGGGTGCCTGCGTTTTGCACCCTTTAGGTAGCTTTATGGACCTGTCACGATACAAATCCTCAGTGGGGCAGTGCATCATAGCTTCACGCCCATCGGAGGTCTCCCAAACACCCATGGGAATCGCCTTGGGTTTTGTATTTGCCGCAAGGGGGAGTGCGACGAGAGCAATACACAGGAATTTAATCCATGTAGGGGTCGCGCACGTCATCTTGCTGGTCCTTATAGTTGAGAATTTTTTTAAGAGCAGCATCTTCGCCCGCCGTGTCTATGGTTTCATCTGCGGTTTCATCTGCGGCGGTTTGCTTCGCTGTTCGATCTAAGTATTCCTGCGCCTTATCGTTCATTTCTTTAACGCCGTCACGTAGAGCTTGTACGCTCGGCCCTGTAAAGACCAACGCTGCCCATAGGCTTTGAAAGTAAAGGACGAGGATACACGAAAGAACCAACCACACCCACAGAGGTATACCCACCACGTTTCTATTTAGAAACTTTTTCACGAGGGACCACCATTGGGGGATAGGTTCAAGGAAGAACGACGCATATCCTCAATCTTCCCCGACAGGGCGACTAGAATTTCACGATTCGTTTCGAGGGTCTTAACAAGTTTTTCAAAAACTGTCTCGCGGTTCTCTTCGTACCGTTTCAAGATCTTGTCATAACGCTCACGTATCTGATCTTCAGCAGCAGCGTGTGACGCTTCTACTTTCTCAAGGCTTGATAGAAAGTCCTGAGAAATACGCTCTAACCGCTTCTGCATTGTAATGTGTTGATAGACTAAAAATGCGCAAAATAGCCCTAATGCTCCAAAGTCTAAAAGAGCGTTTCCGATTTCCATTACACCTACTACTCAGACTTTTCCTGATTGGAAGCAGCGCTTTCTACTTCTTTAGCGTCAATCCATCCCTGTGCTACACAGTAACCAATAGCGACCGCTGCCATCGAGGGCACGGCTTCTGCCCAAGGTAATTCCTTGGAAACCGCCGAAATAACGATTGTGGCTAAGGCAGACAACACTACCCATAATTTTCTACTTAATAATTTTTTCATATCTCATCCTTTAATTAGGCTGATGTGATTAGATACGACAAAGCAAAACACCTAAAAATAGGGGCTCTCCCTCCACATGGAGAAGGAGAGCCCTAAAATGCTATTTATACGATGTTCCATATGCCAACCGTAGCGTTGAATTGAATCTCAACAGCTTGATACGCGCCGTCAAGAACCAAAGTGCTACCATTGATCGTCTCACTGCCATTAGCCGTCAAAGTCACAGTGATTGAGCCTGTGAGTCCACCATTTGCATCAATTATCTTAATTCTCGCACCATCGCTACCGGCGGGTAGTGCTGCTGTGAGAGAACCTGTAATATTGTTAATTGCGTAGATAGTGGATACAACTAATACGCTCAAGGCAGTAAAGTCGACGGAGTTTATGTCGTCGTAAGTCATAGCGCCCGCATCAGCGGCAAACTCAAGGACAGGGTTAGCAGTTCCGGCGCTCGCTGTGGTGACCTTCAGAACATTCCCAGAAGCCGGCAGTGCGGCAGTTACAATGTCAGGAAAGGTTATCGAGGCATCAATATTCTGAAGCCCGCTTTGCGGTCCCCGGAGGGTATAGAAGTCAGTGCCGGAGGAGCCAGCACTAAAAGCAATACCTGTAGATGCGTTCGAGGGGGTTTGTAGAACAAGCTGACCAGCGCCTTTAGGACTGATCTCGATGCCTGCATCGGTCGCAGATGAGACTGCTACAAGAGAGGAGTGGGTACTAGCAGTACCAGGAGTCAATTTAAGGTAGTCAATTGGTGACACGGTTGCGGCGGCAAACTCAAGCAAGTTGTTACCGTTTGAGTCTAAAATTCGAGACGAAGCGCCACTCGTTCCGTCAGAGGTAAACTTAAGGTGCGAACTGACGCCTGAGCCTCCGGACCCGATCCCAACAAAATGGCTTGAGCTATCGAAGGTTACGTACCCGCCCGTTCCATCGATCCCAATAAAATTGCCAGATTGCATCGCAAGATCGCCCGCGATGGCAAGGTTGACGCCTGACTGGTTTATGGCGGCTGCTGTTAGTAAATGTGACATAATATATGCCCTTTCTTATTAGTGACGCTACAGAGCGTTCTTTATTGTTCGCAGCATCACGCTGCATGTTGTTTATCTTGCAGCAAAAGCTACAATAAAAAGTAGTTAGAGCCGTTCCCCACTACTGTAATAGATTGATAACCTGCATCCAGTACCAATGAGGATGAGCCCGAAATCGTGCTACTGTTCCCATCTATCGTAACCTGGAATGCAGGGCTAGGGTCTGCACTGCCTATATCAACAATACGAACCACACGCCCATCAACTGCCGTTGACGGTAGGTTGATTGTGAGATTCCCAGTGCTTACGTCACAGAAAACTACATCCTCAGAGCTAACTGTATAAGGCGAATCCGCTGTAGCCTTAGTCACTGTAGTCAGATTCGACGAAGCACTACTATTTACAGTTACATCTAACCCTGAAACAGACGTTGTAACACCTGTACCACCACTAATCGTGATAGTACCACTGGTGGTTATCGACCCGCCTGTGCCTGAATCAGCAGCTAAGGATACATTGGTAACTGTACCTGAGCCGCCGCCCGAGCTTCCTCCACTCCTAAATGGCATACGGGGTCACCCTATCTGGACTTTGATCTATCATGACGGATCGTCGCTTACATCCCAGACCGTAACGACGCCTGTATAGTCGCAAGTGCCCGCACTGGCCTTGACTAGCAAAATGCTGTAATCGGGATATGCTTTTTGGTCGTTAATCTGCTGAGAACGATCAAATACAGGGAAGTTATAAGAAACGCCAGGTTTAAGGGTGAAGTAGTTGTCGAGGGTTTGCCCTGCTGCTACCGTAAATACGCCAGTGTCGGGTCCGAATCTAACATACAGATTATTAGTTGTATCAGTGTTAATGATTTCCCAAGTTACAACCAACGCATTCGTATCCATTGATGGCACGAATCTATCATCCACCCCCCCTGGAAGGTTGGACGCCCCACTCGCGCCTATGTAGTGAATTTGACTCGTAGACGCCTGACCGCCGAAGGGCAATTGGCGTAAATTTAGTGGTCTTATGGCCCCCATGTCTCCCCCTTATTGGTTCCCAAATTCGGCGTAAATGTAAGCGTCACCAAAGAGAACCGGACCAACCTTGGCAATTTCAAGTACAGGGTCAATCCGAACGCCCAAAGCAATTACTCCGACAGACCCACCAAGAGAAAAAACCTCTATTCGACGCGACTCGCCTGCGGCCACAGGGTACCCCGCAGACGCAGCAGTAGCATTTACTATTGCTGTAGTGGTACCAAAAGTTAAAACTAAGTTGGTACTAGATAGATTTTTTACCGTTATGCACTGGAAGCGTTTCCCAGTAGGTACCGCCACGTTTGTGTTTTGGTCGGTAAAATCAGCACTCTCACTGGTCGCCCACGCGGCGCTTGCAAAACTTACAGTTTTACCGCCGCTATATATGGGGTAATATTGTAATCCACCGCTCATGAAGTTGCTCCAATGATTGTGGGAGTATGGTCAAAACAGCGCCCTTGAATAATGCCACCGCGCCAGTTACAGCGCATAATGACGTGACTGGCTCTACTCTGACTTACCCCAGATATTTCCGCATCGGAGTAATCGCACGCGAAGTCTTCCGCGACTGTGACAAGTGGGCGATACTTCTTATCTACATTGCTTTGGACCATCATGTCCCAGTGAATAATAATTTCTTTCCCACCATCTAAACCCTCGCCGCGCACATACAGGGGAGACGAGCACTTTGGGCAAAGCAATTGCATCCCGACACATTTCGTAACCTGCTGGTTGCCCTCCATGACGGTATGTAGATCAATATCTGCCTCAAATTCTAGCTCTGAGGTTCGATCTTTACCGTACACGAAGTAAGCTGTAGGTCTCCCCAGTTCGTTGAGTCCCAGAACCTTGGCACCTGGAATTAAAGCCGCTACATCTTCACGGTTCATTCCAGACGTATTAACAAGCTGATTATCTTGAGTTAGATGGGCCGATTTCTTATCCGGCGCATTAACCACATGCTTCTTAAACTGAGTTTTCAAAGTACCGTCAAATGACTCAGCATACTTTTTATCTTGCTCTAGCCTCTGGGCAACCTTTTTAGCGGTAGTTTGACTCATGAGTGCCCCCTAGCAATGCTTTCGGCTTCAAAATGGTCAATTTCTTGCCCACATTGACACGTACCTTCACGTAGACCAGGGCAACGAGGGTTGTGAGCACGACCGTCAATGATAACGGACTGCCACCCACATCGTTCTCGTTGAGGTCTGCCGTCTCGACTTAATAGAGAAATTCCGAAGTCATCTTTCACAGACCAATGACCAGAACAACTCACAATAGCTCGATAAGAAAGCCGACCATCCCCGTCTACATCTAGTACGGAATTATCGGCTTTTACCATAATTGGAAAGGCGCATTTGGGGCACGGGATTATCACCCCGATTGCCAACCTTCCACCATCAGGTGAGTTCCAAGTCAAAACATCGGCTTCTGTTGACTGTAAGTGTCCAGCACTACGGTTAGGCTGCATTGTGAAAAAACGCTCCCCATCGCGCCAACTAAATGCCGCTTTAGGGGTGGTTTGATTAGGTATTTTAAAAAGTGGTTGCATGGTTTTCGCTCTCCTATTGCAACAGGTTAAACTGTACTGGTCTTGGCAGTTACTTTTTGGAAGTTTGTATAAGGGCTACTATAGCCTCTTAAACTCACATACAAGGCTGTGGGCGGGTTGCCCGGTGTTCTATTGTGATAAAATCGCGCTGTCAGGATTTGCGACTGTTTTACATATAGAACGCTTGGAGTGTTTCCAAAAAGTAACAGATTTGAATTTAATTGTGCCCACCCTGAACGTCGGCTAGACGTAGCAGTAGCGGGGTCGTATAGATTTTGCTCCTGATTAGTAGCCGGAGAGCCGTCCACTAATAAATCAAAAGTAATGGTGCCGTTAATGGCTTGATTGTCCTGCATCTGGCTTAGTGCGCTAGGGTCAAGCGGATCGGTATTATCCTCCAACCACTTGTACTCTACGTCATAAAGCAGAACGCCTGTGCCCGTTGGTACGGACTCCAACACAACCTCGAAAAAACTACCCACAGGCACGCCTGTGACCGAGGTGGCCGCTATGGATTGAGCCCTATAAAAAGGAATAAAACCCTTTGGCGGCAACTCTGCACCATAAACTTCTCTAGGTGATACGGCGGTCGTCTGAATAGCGGGTGCGCCAGCTACAGGGGGTGGTATGCTTTGACCTGGATTACGAACGTCGGTAGGACGATGACCAGACCAAGATACCGTGCTCACGTTCCCTGTATGAGCCTGCTGTTTACCAGTTGAGCGACCATTTGAACCTTTGTGGTTCCGCATGATGACCCCCTATTAACCCGATACGCTAAGTTGTTCCGAAAGATTGATGGGACCAAGGATTTGATAGCCCTCAAACACAAATTGTACCTTGCCGTCGTGCGGAATAGCTGCGTCAGGAGTACAATGAACGGTGATACGATCTGTTCGCTCGACCCAACCTTGGATACCAAAATAATTAGGCTGTCCACCCCATCCGTAAAAAGCAGCCGCAGGTACCTTCAGATTGGTCCAATACCGACCGGAGCCAGCGATTTCAACCTGGAATGAAAACTCTGGAATATCGCTGAAGGCCCCTATGTTTGTTGCACCTGCTGGGTCGAAAAAGTCAGCAATGCCGATCTGTTGACCGACAAGTGTAGCTGTCTGGGAAGCATCGATACTTTGAAGCCCACTCTGGAGAAGTAAAGGAGTAGCCGTACAAGGGAGCGTCCTGCCAGTCGGAGCTACAGTCGATGCACCATAGAAATTGGCTGCAACGGTATCGGTGATTTTCCACCAAGGAGCAGCCTGGGTGATGATGAAAGGACCGTCAGGAGAAATTTCAGCAGAGTTAAATCGTACAGAAGTATCGCCAGCGGAAAAATCAACATCTACTACGTACCACTTGGGCGTGCGAATGCCAGGTATATCCTCAATCTGCATCGGCTTCTGAGGCTGATTGATGTTCTGAGAATTTATAGAATTAGAAACTTGATCCTGAAGCTGGCCAAGGGCTTGCTGCTGTTGGCGTAAAGCATAGGACATTTGTTTGATCTGTTGGTCACGATAGTCTTGCATCGCATGTCTCCCATTTTTGAGGTCTGAGCTAAAATAGCCTCCGAAAAAACGCCCCCACCACACCGAATGACCCTGAATTACTCGGTGTAGTGGAGACTCCTGATGTAACTCAGGAGAGCGAATTTTGGGTAGGGGGAAAACCCCCCGAATCTAAAAGGTTACAAATGGCGTAACCCATTGAAATTACTACAGAACGTCACGAGTATTGTAGCCGTCGATGTAAGCACGAAAGAGCTTACCACCGAGGAAATTATTGATCTCGTTGACGATATTAACAGTAGTACCAGCATTCGAGTTGAGATTGAATTTCTTCTCAATCATCTGGATGCCTTGTCGCTTAGTGATAGCAACTGGCAATGGGAGGACATAAATCGACCCACTTGCTGGTACACCATTAGTAAGGTTAGAAACACCAGCGGCAGCTAGACCAGCGGTAGTTACACCAACCTGACCGTGGACGCCACCGCCCGCAGGAGTCATAGACACAGGGCCTTCAAATTCGATCTTCTCAGAGACCTTGAAAGAGAAAGTTGAGCTATTTACAGTCCAAACCATCAAAGAATCTGAGCCTTGAAGGTTTGCCATACCTGTGGCACCTGGGGCGTAGTAAGCGAGTGTAGCGTTGAAAAACTGAATTTCGTGACGCACAGCAAAACAGAGGAAAGTCTGATCGCTCGTAAGCTGCCCAGGAGAAGGCATGTTTGTACGAGACAGATCGCCTGGGGTAGCCCCTGCGAAAAGAATTTTTTCGCTCGCAGCTAAATCGCTACCGGCACTTACGCCAACGGTACGGAAATCCGTATCGTAAAAAAACTGTACGCGCTGTTGTCGTAATCCTAGAACTTTAGACATTATGAAATCCTTTATCAATACCCGAAACGGGTTGTTAAAAAAGGGGGGCGAAACGCCCCCCGGTAATTATTAGCGACTAATGGAACCAGTTGCGGGCAAAGTGCTACTGAAAATACCGCGAGAGAAAACGCCGTATGGGCTTACCTCGACGTTCTGAGCTTCTTTGATCGCAGGGCTCTTAAATGCCGTAGATTGCGTTGGGATGAACGGACCTGCACCGCCGTAAATATCACGACCTGCAACCGAGCTTGCAACTAGGACAGTCCCAGGTACTTGCTCGCTTGGTCCGATAACCTCACCGATGTTGTATGCTTCAACCTTTGCGGCCATCCCCGGAGTAGTCCGAATGATGCTTGCATTAGGCTGACGAGCCTTGATTGTTGCTTCTGGACCAACCTGACCCATTCCACCCTGCATAGCCTGGTATGCCAACTGTGGAATCAGAATGTTCTCTGCTTGCTCTTCATCAGGAGTCAACGCAGGAACACCGCTTAACTCATCCATCAGATCTTCATATTCAACACTGTCAGTGTGCATACCACTTAGACCGTCCATACTCGCAGGTGTTCTGATATACTCACCCATGCCAGCAGTACCTTCAGCCATCGGGAAAGCAGTATCATCGAGCATGTAACGTCCAACACCGGCTGCGCCAGCGTATAGGTCGTCGTCAGATGGCATTGCGCCAAGAGCACCACTCGTTACATATCGACCAAGACCGGCTGCGCCAGCGTAGTATGATTCGAGAGCACCCTGCTTACCCTTGCCTACACCCTTTAGGTATTCAGCAAGAACCTCGCCCTGAAGCTGATTCTCTTGACCAAGAACGGCCAAGTGACCAACCCCAGGAACCTTCACAAGCATTTTAGTAACTGCATCGACGTTACGAGCGACGTAGCCGCCCCACATGCCAGCGATGGTAGCGACCATGCGCGACTGATCCTTGAGGATAGCGATGCCCTTTTTGTGGAGCATGTAAGTAGCAATCGAGCCAACTGTAGGTACACCCAACTCGACGGCTGAAATATACATATCTCGCTTCTTCTGATCGGCCTCCGCCTGGATTGTCTTATCCCAAGCCTTACGGAGACCACCTGCCAATAATTGCTCAATGGCAAACCCACCGAGACCAAAGCCTACCAAGTACATTGCGCTTCCAGCGCCAGGATTCTTACGTGCAACCTTTTTCCGTCGCTTGGCTGGTTTTACCGCAACGCGACCCTTAGCTGAACGAAGTGCTCTTTCAGCGCGAGCTACGCGAGCCTTCAAAGTACCCATTTGAGCAGATACGGACCGCTTACCCTTGCCACCGGCAAGTGAACGACGAGCCGTGGAGACTCGTGCAATAGCACTTACTCTACGCTTCTTACGACTAGATGGAGATCCACCGCCCGCGTCCGCTTTCTTCATAGCTTTATCAGAGCCAGAAGCCTTCTGGAGGCGTGCCTTTAAGGTTGGAAGTTTACCCTTTGTAGATAGACCTTTCGCCTTCAACTTTTCGACAGTCAAGCGATACTCTTCGAGACCATCAGCCATTTTACGGCTGATTGGATTTGCCCGAGCACGTCTTTTAGCACCATAGGCACGTCGCTTGTAGCGCGAGGCCATCGTCATTTTTCTCTTACGGCGTCTAGCCATCTTTGATTCTCCTTTACCACCGGGATTAGGCAAGGCGATAACCATTGCTTGAACGCCGGGATTATTACGAATTGCGACGTGACGCTTTTTAGATTTTTGTGAGCGGTACGCCAAAACAAACTGATCCCTGAAAAATATAAGGGGATCAGACGTCCCTCAACATGATGCCAGGTGTGGGTCAAGCCCATCGGCGGCAGGCGGTATTTCTACCTTTGACCAATAACCTGAGTGGAAATCGGTATTTTGTCAACACTTAAATTTTCTATATTAGGTATTTCTGCGATGGTGTGGGTGCCGCAGCGACCGCAGACGACCGATATTACACTGCCTTTGGTGCCTTGTAGCAATAAAGCATTGCACTGGGGGCAGCGAACGGGGGTTAAACCTACTTGTACGACTTTTCTTACTTTAGTATTCAATGCCATACTTTGTCACCTTCAACTTGCCACCGGACCATATAATTACATCCTGCATATTGCCGCTTTTGGGAAATGCAAACATTGTTTTTTCGTCATCCCAAACCCAAAGATTATACCCCTTGAATTTCTCATTGCGTTTGCCACCATCTGCATCGATGTAGGTGATTTCTTTTAATTCACCTAGCCAAGCAACAGATTTAGGATAACGAGGGGAAAGGGGCTTCCCCCAAACGTCGTCACCCTCACCGCCAACACAGTAAACGATGACCCCTGGATCATGTTCATGAATAAAAAACTTCCAAAAACCCTGAGCACCCTCACCGTCTGGATCACCTGGGTCTCGCTTATCGCAATAATACAGAACACTCACAGCGGTTCCGAAAGGGTATACCTTTTTTGGTAAACGATTTTCGATGTTCCGTGCTACCTGCTTTTTAAGCCCACGTCCCTGAAAATCTTCAAATAAAAGCTGAAGGCTTTTACTCACTACTCCCACCTCGACTGTTCAACACCTATACCAAGACCAGCACCGAAACCAAGGAAAAAAACCATAACAGCCGTACTGGTCGTTTGCTTCAGATAATTCGCTGCTACAAAAGCGGCGCTTGCTCCAAGTAAAGCAGGAACCCATGGGCTTTGTAGCAGGCTTTTTTCGCTTGCAGGTTTTGGTGAGTCCGTGACTTCACCGAGCCCTGACAAAGCATTATGGGAAGTACGGTAAATGCGACCTTTAGCGAATGATCCGCTTCCAACCCTGCGACTGTTTGCAGGGAGGATGGGGAGAGCCTGTTCTATATCAATTCCGATGCCTGAATTGCCCTTCTGGGGCTTTGATCGACCAAGCCCATCTAATTCTTCAAACCCACCCAAGTTTTTGGGGCCGGGAACGGTATAATAATCATACATAAGATCGTCCCATTTCCAAACTGAGCCTACTGATGCCATAATAATACTCCTATTTATCAGAAATATAGACCAGATTTACCAATTGAGCAACTACAGCAGGTTATGAGGTCTGCGACCTCCTGTGCAAGCGGGTCCGACGCACTGCACATACTTCGGTAAATCGTATTGGACGGTCTCACCCAGTATCATTTCAGCAATCTCATCTGCGCGACCTTCGTCCTCTAAATCCAATTTGTAGCCGAACATTTCTTCTAGTTCAGGCTGCGTGTAAGAAAAATCTACAGCGTGACCAATCTCATGAAGAATTATGCCATCGATATATTTCTGAGGTAATTCTACCATGTCAGGAGAATAGGCAATGATAGTGTCACCGCTAATATATTCGCAATAAGCAAAATGCCTACCGTTGTCACCGGCATCTGTTCGCTCTTCGACGGTGATCTTAGACGGCTTAGGTACCAGCCTAGATGCTTTGTCCCACCAATATGCGAATCTTTCTTCTACCCTGTTCATGCCCCAAAACCACCCTTTATATCTATAATTTCGGCCTCGATAATGTCTGAATCATCTTCATCTTCATCGAAGGTTTCTTCTTCGTTGTCTAGGTCTTCAGGTGCCCGAGTGCTCGCAACGTGATCAAACGACATAACAATATCTCTCACAATTTCACTAGGAGATATTTCGTTGATTACCCGAAGTTTGCCTTTTTCATCCAAAGATGACCAACCCGCCTTCAAAACTTCAAATAGGTTCATAATAGTCTATCCATTCTTTCGCGTACTTGGGCATCTTTAACTCTGCTGCAATAACCTGTTCTCGCCCCTTCTCATCATTAACCAAAACCTTAATTTTTTCCACTCTTACCGCATCGTCCCACTCCACATATGGGAATAGGTAATCTAGCCTGATACCGTCTTTTAGGGGCCGTCGAAGTACCACAAAGCAATAAAAAAGTTTTTGCTCTGGTAAATCTTCTTCGAGTAGCAGGAAGCTCTGAGCATAAGGGATAAAGTTTAAAGGCTTCCCATTCCCGATGAATGTCGTTCCAAACAATGTCGAAATTTTAAGTTCGGGGAAATATGCCATCAACTGTGCTTCACACACGTCCGGCATATCATAATTTTCTAGTATAGGAGAAATTTCATCCCAAACTGCTTGGCAAAGTTTCTGCGTTAGCCGCGACATTTTTCAACCGTCCTAGATGATGCAAACCTATTCCTATAGCATCGTACACATGACTCAACCTTGTCTTGCTCAAGTTGGGTAGAGTTTTATTTTCATCTTCATCCAACCGACCCAAAATTCGGTCGAACATAATCTCTTTAGGTACCTGACCTTTCCACTCACGAGGCTTGTAGGTCGTCACACGAACGGAAAGTCCGCCCGAGGTCGGCTGAACCCTGGAAGCCAATGCCCCTATAACACCCACTAGCTTTTGTACGCTTTCTCGCGGAGCGGGGCTATTGGCATACTGTTGAGGGTATTCGATAGCAAGGTCGAAATGACCACCCTCCACAATGTCAGCTACAAACTCCATAACGGCGTCTGCCGTCTGTGAAAACTGAATAGCTTCCACAAGGCCAGTCGCTTTGGATTTTACATGATCGCATCTAACCAGCTTACCGTCCCGAAAGACTGCTACCCCACAATCGCGGAAGCCGGGATCAATGGCAATTATTGTCATTCTTTAACTATCGTCAAAGGCTCTGACTCGGCAGGGGCAGGGGTCGGATTAGCCAGGGATGCAACCAAGGCCTGTAAGCCATTTGTAGCTAAGGTAATAACGCCTGCGGTTGTCAACTCAGTGCCAGCGTATCTAGCCGA
>Ga0233415_10000884_pt1 | contig 13469 bp, 14 predicted proteins | sample Na_anoxic_12_MG_FD_188631 | JGI IMG/M metagenome (GOLD analysis project Ga0233415, IMG submission 188631) | Seawater microbial communities from Saanich Inlet, British Columbia, Canada - Na_anoxic_12_MG | ecosystem: Environmental > Aquatic > Marine > Inlet | place: Canada: British Columbia... | reverse complement strand
CCCGCGCCGTAAAACCAGCTAATACCGCTATCGGTGCCAACTCGAATACCTCGGTCTATCGTAGCTGCCCAACCTGTTGTTGCCGTGTTGGTTATAAGGCCACTGAAGTTACCATCTACTGAGTACATGTTAGACCATCTACGTACATCTTCACCTAGCGGGAAAGAGTTCGTCGTGTTCGGAACTACTTTGACGCTGATTCGTGTCTCGCCTGACTGGACTTGGATATGGTTTGCAGCACCATAGCCTATACCTACGCTTCCGGTGCTGTTAACTGATATGTAGCCTCGACTAGCAAGTGCTGCCTCTAGTCTTAACCCGCGATAAGTTCCGGCTCCTGTGTACTTAGGCTGAATCACGCACTCGTTAGTGTCCCAAGCAATATTGAGATACTCAGTGTCGGTCGTGTTGGTGTGTGAATCGCCAAGATTAAACAGTTTAAACGATCCACCCGTTTCGACGTTTAGGTTTTGGTAGCTACCGCCAACCGCATGAACATTTAGCCAACGAGCAGTGGAAACCGGAAGGCCGAGTTGAATGCTGCTTGCCTTTGGCAGAAAGGCATTGCTGCGGAAAGAAAAATATTGAATGCTTCCCGCTGCGTTCCAGATGTTTAGAAATTGCGATGCAGCCTCATTTAACTTAATTTGCGACTGCCCGCCCTGAATTAAGTCAGTCGTTAGCGTCCCGCTAATGTCGGCATCTACGGAAGCTACAGACGACCAACGAAGTGAGGGAGAGCCACAATATCTAGTGTTATCTGAACTCGGTTGTAAACTACTGCCAAACTGCGATAGAGTCCCGTAGCAATTTATAGATAGGTTAGCACCTGCATAGATTCTTGTGTAAGTTCCTACAAGTTTTGTCGTACCGTCTGATGTTATGGTAAGGCTTCTATCTGCCCCAGCACCAGTTTTCTTAGCCGCTATTGTGGCTACGTTAGATTCAAAGCTGGTTTCTAGATACTCAGTGTCGGTCGTGTTGGTGTGTGAATCGCCAAGATTAAACAGTTTAAACGAGCCGCCGACTTCTGTGGCAAGTGTGCCTGTAAAGGAAGCATCAAGTCCGTAATACTTTTGCCATCTAGCGTTATCTCGTCCGATGTCAATAGTTGCATATTGAGGAATTACATTCTTGAAAGATAATAGGTCGGCTCCGCCCCATCGGAAACAACTTCCTGCACCTACTGCGGTGAGGTAACCAAACCCTGTACCTGTACGAAGCCAAACCGAAGCGTTGACTGTACTTCCTTCTGTCCCTGTGTAGTATTCAGACTCCACAATACCGCTTAGTTTGCAGTTCACGGCATACAAGTTAGCCCATTGCTTTGTGACATCTCCACAATCATAAGCATTATCAGTAGAGGGTTGAAAATCTAAATAGGTTGTAACATTCGATGTGGAGATGTTGAACCTTGTCGAGCCGCCTGTGTTCTTAAATCCGAAAGAGGAATCTGTGTAGAACGAAATAGGTCTTGATGTACTTCCAGTACCATCAGCACCAACGCCAAACTTGAGTACATTAGTGTCCCACTCAATGAACCCGTACTCAGTGTCGGTCGTGTTGGTGTGTGAATCGCCAAGATTAAACAGTTTAAACGATCCACCGGTTTCGACGTTTAGGTTGTTAGAGAATGAACCGTTAACATTGTAATTGTTAGCCCATCGGAGAGTTATGTTTCCGAAATTAAACGAGTCGTTTGATTGAGGTTCAAAGTTTCGCCACGACCTAATTGCTCCTGCGGTTCCAGCACCGACGCGAAAGTAAGAATAGCCTGCCACGTTTTCTAACCTGTCCGTTAGAACTCGACCACTGAATTCGCCATCTACAAAACTTGGAGAATCGGTTGTGTTTAAACTTTGGTCGAATGGATTGCCGCCCGGAATGCCTAGCATGGATTGAATTGAAGCTACGTCCATGGTCGTCGCGGCAGCGGCAGAGCCGCTATTATTTCCAAGCATAGTGCCCGCAGGCAGTCCTCGGATACCCGAAGGCTTTATTGCAAATGAAGTCATTCTCTATTTACTCGCAAGTTAGACATCTTCGGTCCCCGAGACGGGCACCTAATACAGTGGTGTTAAAGGTAGCGGTAGCTGCAGACAATTCGTTAACGAATAACTCTAAGGCACCCCGCTGGGCGTTAAATCTCTCAAGGTCTCGGGTAATTAATTCTAACTCTTCGCAGCCGCAGCAAGGCTGACAGCATGAGTCAGTAAGCTGTAGTCCGCTGTCAGTTGCAGTAAATGTCAAACAGTCGTCACCTGTTAGGTTAAAGTTTCCATCAGTTGTTGGAGATACTCCGTTGATTCGCGTAATGCAGGTCAGTGCTGCAGCGTCGCCTTCGCAAACACATTGCTCAACTGTGCCTTCTCCGCTGATCGCACTGATAATGATCTTAGTTTCGGAGGAAGTGCTTACGGTGGATAGTTGAATGTTTGCTCCAGCTACTAGCTCAATATCCCCGTACAGCCGATCGCTAGAGGTGCCACCTGCGTTAGAGACCCGCATGGCAGTAATGGATCGAATCATTGGTCGTATTACTTGGGGCTCCAACCTCGCGCCGTCAAGGTCGAACTCGAATAGGCCGGTTGGTTGGTCTACAATCGTATCTGTTCTGCCAATCACAACTTTACCTACAATGTCGTCGAACGGATCAATCCCGCCGAGTGCGACGACAACGTTACGAGAACTTGCGGTTGCGGGTACCAGTGCGGTGCCCACATCTACCACCTCCGTTCCAGTATCGTAAGCTACGATTATCTGGTAGCCCGAGGCGAAAGAGCCTAGTTGCCGGATAAAGAATCTACCTGATTGCATATCCATAGCCGTAGAAACGGGTACGTCAAATCCAACGATAAAATCGTCAGGGATTACAAACGAGCCAGTTATGTCGGTTTTGGTAGCGTCCGCGGTTAGGGGATAGCTACGTTGTGCGTTGTGGTTCAGGAACTCTAGGTTCCATTGGGACAAGGGCATCCGTAACTCCTATGACGGTGAGGATAAAATTCCTATTTGCTGCATGATCCCAAGTTCTCCGGCGTAAGAGTCACTAGCTGCCGTTGGGTCTCTTTCAAGTTTTATGTAAACAATATCGCCTGCTGTCACAGCAAAGGAATCACTTGTCGCCTCTACGGCTTGGTTTGCAGAAACCAACGTAGCCACGGTAGTCATAGGGATGGAGGTGTAGGATTGCGTAACAGTAATTGGAGTGTTCAACCCATCCGTCGGACGGCCTGCGGTGTAGTAACTCGTGGACAACGGAGGCAGGGTGCCTGCAGTTCTTCCAATAATTCTAGGCCGGAATGAAAAGGTGGAACCCACAGGGGCATCCGCTGGGACTTCAAACTTAACTACATAGCTTGAAGCGTTGTCGTTAGGGAAACCTAAGTACAACACGGGATAGTTTGCCTCAATGACGCCGTCTAGTCTGACAAGTTGACTATGAAGTTCTGCAGCAGATGCAAGCACTCCAATGCCAATATCGCCACGGTACACTACGTTCGAGCCAACTACTTGGCTTTCGCTGCCGGTGAGTAGTACATTGTTTGAGGTAGCAAACACTCCAGACGCTACTGGGCCTTTGTCAAAAGTATTCGTAGTTGAGTCAAAACTCTTAAAGACAGAGTACCCTGACTCCGCCAAGCCGCCGACCATGAAAGATAAATCTAGGTCAATATCGAGTGGTCCGTTCGTGGCTGGCTTGTCCGTGCCCTCGCAAGTTATAACCAAGCGCGAGTCTTTGGAGTTTAAGCTCGCCACAGCGGTGTTGTCTGTAGCAAAGTTAACTCTCGCGTAATAGAAACGCATAGAGTAAGACTTACCTTGGGGATCGCACTCGGAGTAACTTTCGCTAATCGAGCTGGTTGTATCTAAATCAGTCGGCCAAGGAACTTCGTCGTAACAATCGGAGAGCCACCAAATTCCGTTGCGGTCGATGACCACTAAGTCGTCCATAAGCTGTTCGCCGTAGGATTTTCTTTCGTTGAGGTGGTCGTAGATACTTGGACGCTGCATTTGGATCGCCGCAGATTGCAAAGGAATCGGCGGGTAAATTGCAGATAGTGTCGGGTTCTGGGAGAGATTGTACCCAAACTTAGCGCCGACAGGAGCGTTCCCATTAAACACGGCATCGGACGCGGGCAGCCAGCCTGTTTGTGACGAGTCTGCTGCTGTGATTGAATGGGTCCCACCAGGCGACGGGGGAGTTACGGTACCAGCAGGCTCCATTTCTAATTCAAATACATAGTGCCGGTGGTTCTCTAGGAAGTCTACGAACGAAGGGTTAACAAACACGTTTCCGCTGAGATCTGTTTTACATACCGGCACGGACACGGGAGGCTGCTGGCGGGTTAGCTTACCGGCACTTGCGCCGGATAAATACCAAGTTCCCGCAGAGACGTCGTCTGCAGGAGCTGTATCCGTGGCAACGTGCATGTCGATTTCGGCGTAACCAAACAGCAGTATGTCTGCCAACGTGGCGTTGTGCTTCTCTGCGACAATCCCCCAGACTTGTGCTTGCTCCGCCACGGTAAGGTAGCCGGTAGCAGAGTCGGTGTCAGTTGCGGCGTAGGCTGCCTCGAACTGAGCGGTTGCGGGGTTTAGCCAGACCGGCTGACCTACTTGTAGCGTAGAGTCTACCGACTGGCTTCTTGCATACACCGTAGATCCCAGCTGTGCGGCATTGATCAAATCCAAAAGGTAATTTACGTTTTGGTCAATCTGCTGCAGCGGTCGGTTAGGCGTGCCAGGAGATACTGGCTCGCCTTCTTTGATAAACTTTATGTAACGTTCCATGCCCATCCTTGAGCTACTCCTTTATTGAAGTGACAGCTGCCATTCCAGCCCGACTTGGCTGGTTGCCAATTTTTGTTGTTGGTCAGCTACCGCAAAGTAATAGCTGCTAAGTAGGAGATCCTGAGTCACATCGGTGCTGTCTACGTAGGCGACTAAAGATGCCCCGAAAATCGTAGAGTTTACGCTGTCTGAGAATGTTTTTCCGTGTACGCCCACAGAGGAGCTGCTTCTCGCAAAGAACGTCAGAACGCTCTCTGTGGCCTCGTCCGCTGTGGTTGCTGCTGTCAGAGGTACACGCAGGTAGTCTCGCACTGCGGAGCCGGACAGGCTGTTGTAGTAGGCGATATCGCGAGTTCTGTCGAACGTCGGCACGCTTACTGGAGAGCCAGGACTGGCTACGTTTTCAAACTCTAGGTAAAGTCCGCCAATTCGGTAGCGTGAATCTCCAGAAGTTAGCAGTTTTCCTACTATCTGGCTCCATTGATAGAGTACAAGGTTTTTGCTGAACTCAGTCTTTGGCGTCCAAATCAGCGAGGACTCAGACTCACCCCACACCTCGTGGGCACGAACACGGCCTTTGACGCTATTATTGTCTATTTTATCCATGTTTTTCCTTAGATACAGCGACCACCGATGATTGATGGTTTGATTTTTTCTTCGGTGTAGGTGGCTGCGTCAAGCGTTTCCGAGATAGTCATCATTGGAAATCCGTTTAATTCTTCGACGTAGCCTGCAGCCGACTCGGTTCCAGCAGCCTCCATGATAACAGGAGCATCGGTATAAGCCAATTCAACTATCAGCAACATAAGAGTGTTAGGCGGTTGAATTTTTCTAAGTTGATCCACGGGAACAAAGGCAAGTTGCCCTTCCAGTTGGCTGCCTGGCTTTACTTTAACGATGTACGCGTTGTTCCTTAGCAGATTGTCAGCTAAGAATTGAAACGGGTTAATCTCCGTAGGCAACGAAGCAGCCGTCGGTTGGTCTGTAGGGTTGGTACGTACGTCCAACAGCATCGCCAAAGTCTGGCCTGCCAGTACCCCCTTCGCGTGAGTGTCTGACCAGAACTGCTCCACGTCTAGTGGGAATCCGCTTACTTGCCAAGAGATTTTTGTGTAGTTCAGTGTGTCGTCGCTAGGCGGCTCTACCACTGTAGGCACTGTCGCATTGTCAAAAGTAATTCCGCCCCAGAAACCAGGCGTTAGCGTGCCCGAACCTAGAGTGAGTGCAGAAATATCTGTAGGGGAAATCTCTACTCCCCGATTTAACTCAAACGTTTGAAACAAATCGGTCAGCGGATCGCCTGCTGCGATGACATCCCCAGCCGCCACAATTGCCGTGGTTCCTTTAGGAAATTCGTAGACGTTTTGATCCGTAATTATGTTTAGCTTATTTGCGTCTTCTTTTACCAGCTCTACGGTTTCGGAGGCACCGCGTGTCACCGGTACACCGAAGGAGGCGGCTAGAGTCAGCTGCTGGGTGCGTTCGCTGGTGCCCTGAGCAAGTGCGTCAAATATCGCGTTCACCACATCGCGGTAGCCTTCACTGGATTCCAGTTTAAGCTGCAACGCGTAACCAAATTGCTCGTAAACCAAATCCCAGTCCCACGCCCCGCGGTACAACCACAACGTAATTTCTTTGTCCGAACTCATTTCTCCGTTGGCGTCAAACAGATCTCTTTGCGGTATGTTTGGGTTTTCAAACGGATTCCGCCTGAACGCAATAGTAGTGTCGGCCAACCAGTAGTCGATGCCTTGAACTAGCTCCACTGTTGGGGAAGCAATTTGATCAAAGATCAAGCCAACATCTTTAAGTGTGTCGGGCTTGCTAACCGAGTAGAACGATTGTGACCGGAGTTCCCCGTAATTAAGTGCGGTAGTCGCACTATAATTAGCGGTCGGCGGTGTGACGTATTTCGCTAGAAGTCCGTCGTCTACATTTATCTCGGATTCCTTAAACGTTAGGGCATACCAATTTTCCTTGTGGAATATCGGCACGCTGTATCGCGACACGCTGCTGATGAGTTCCAGCAGTTGTCGGTGGGTTTGCTGAGCCATCTGCCCAGTAACCCCTGTTAAGTCTTGAATAAGGTTGTTACCGAGATAGGACGTCGCCCAATAGCTTCCAAGTAAAGAAAGAAGCTTGTCGGCATTATCGAAATCGTTCTGCGGATACTTAAAGTTAGCCACTAGTCTTCCTCGTTAGGATACATTTGGTCTAGGAGCCACGCGACCGCCATCTTGAATGCAGCAGATAACAGCATCGAAAGGATGATCGTAAACGGACTGCCGTACTTTGCGCCACGTTTGTACGCCTGCTTCTTGATAAATGCCTTACTTGCACTCGGATGTTCTTTGTACGCTTCCTCTACCGCCCAAAAGGCCAGCGATGCTTGCTTGCCTTTCCTAGTTCGCCAAAACTTCCTTCCCCCTTTGTTGGTGCCATACGACAGGCTTGCTTCGTGGAAGAATCGTTTAGTTTCCGCCCGACGGTGAGGGTCGGGTAATCGTTTAAATTCCATAATCTAAAATCCCCAAGCCCTTTTAGTTTTTTTTGGTTTCAATTCAATATCTATCGGGCTTCGATCTAGTTGAAGCTCAATACGTTTCTCACCTGCGTCATGTAGTACAACTGAACTTAGTGTCGTTCTAAGTCGAATTGGACCCACCTTGGCAGATACTTTTGCCGGTGGGTCCAAAGTCAACTTATTGTCTGAGATGGTTATAGTCTGGACAGGGGAAAGGTCGATTGATTTACCGTCCTTCTCTGCCCTACCGGTTGACAACAAATCAGCCAATAACGCAAAAACATTTTCGTCAATGTCTAAGCTACGGTCCATCTAACGACAGCTCCCGCCTGCACAGGAACTGTACTCGCGGTTTCGAAAAAGGCGTCCGCTAAACAACCCACCACTGCGAGTGCTGGAGTACGTTCGGGATACGCCGCCGCCGCTGGCATAAGAGCGGACAGCCCCGCCACCGTTACTGGAGTAAGACCGAGTTACGGTACGGGCTCTACCCCAACCGCCAGCACTGTTGGAACTTACAGCACCGCCTGTAGCTGAGTATCCGTTGTGTAGGTTGTCGTGGATTATGTGTAAATCCTCTAGCGTATATCCGTCAGTGTCGGACACGCCGTGACCTGACAGGTGAGCTACCATTTCTTCCCGAGAGGGGTTCCATGCGCCTTCCACGCTCCAACGGGTAGTGGACATTCGCATTGGAGACGCCGCTACTGGCTCAATCACCGTCTCGGTTACGGCACTTTTAACGACTTCTTCTGGCTGCTCCGTTCGAAGGTCGTCTTCGATCCGTGCCAAGACTGCGGCCTGCGCATCCAACGCAGCCATAACTTCTGCGTGCTTAGCAGCTAAATCTTTATTCAGCTCCGCCTGAAAGACTATGGTATGTGCATCGCTTACCGAACTAGTGGTTGCCTCCGCGGGTTGTTCGAAACGAATAAAAAAAGCGACACAAATGCCAATTGCAATAACGGACATAATTAAGATTGGTTGGTAAGATTCTTGTCTCATGTTGTTTCCTTTATTTAAAGTAAGGTGAGTTGTTGTACCAGTCTACCGGCACGCCCTCTGCGTTGCCCATAACACCGATCGCGGTTGTGCGACGATGATTTATCATTTGAGCCCAAGCTCGTTTAGTAATTAAGTACTCCCCGTCTCCGTGGGAGTTCACTGCACGTAAAGTACCGTCAGTAGTGTACCCGAGGACTGCCATCGCATGGCCGCCGTTGCCGGGATTAAACTGACGAACCACGCGGTCTCTTGGAATCGTGTTACTGCCGTACGCAATTCCAAAGTTAATTCCACCGCCTCCTCCAATAAAATCCAAAGTCTCTTCGTGGTTTCCGGTAACTTTCCAAAGGGACTTACATTTGTACGCTTCAGCTGCAGCGTAATTTTTCTTACTTAGGATTTTATCCCGCGACGTGCGGTTAGGGTAACGGCTCGGATAGCCTGTAAGTTCTGCAAGGCAAGCCCCTATACTCAAAGCAACCTTACATCCCCCCGAAATGGTGGACCCAGAGTCTCGTCCGAGTAGTCCATCCACTCGTTGCGTAGCCAAGTAAGCGAAGATCTCTGACAGTTGAACCAGTTCGCCCTTAACCTTCATTAGCCGCTCTAGGCAACTTGTTATAGAGTGACCTTGGCAAGAACCAATTGGCCCTTGATTCTCTGTACGATGCCAGTCCAGTTTAACCTCTGCCGGTCGACTATACGTCTCCCAGCTCGCTGATTTCATTGGTAAATAAGGGAGACCGGAAACAAATAGATGGTCTTCTCTAGTGTAATCGTAATCATAAAGAATAGCATTATCGCTCATCGACGTAACTCCTTAGTATTTTTTCATGAAGATCAGCAGACCAGCCTTCGTTCTCCTCAAATTGAGCTTGCTCGTATTTTGCTAGAGCCATAAAAGCTGCCTTACGTGCAGGGGCCTGCCCTGCTGCCAAGTAATCCCAGACTTCCGTGTCTGTAGTAAGTTCGCCTGAGGCTAACTTATCTGCTGTAGCCTCTGCGTGCGTACGCCATAGGCTCTCGTAGATGTCAAAACTTTCTGTAACCAACTTTGACCCTTCGCTCTCCGACACGTCGATCTTGGTGTCGGGAATTAGTAGCAAAGCTACGGCAGCTACTACGCTAAATATTCCTATAAACTTTCTCATGCTGATACCTCCTCTTTCCGATTCTGCGGTGCGAGCTTTGCCTCGTCCATTGCTATCTGAGCTTGAGTCATTCCCAGCTCCGCATAGTCCCACCAAACTTCATGGTTAGCGTTGGGTGCTGTCTCTTTGACCATGGTTAGGTACTGGCTAATACCGGCGGGTGCCGGTTTATCGCTACCTGTGCCGTTGGGGTCAGCGGGTACGGGTAACTCAGGGAAGGAGGAATCCGAGCTGGAAAACCAATCAAACAACTCCCCTGCTTTAGAAAGCAAAGGGGCCCCTAGCGTAAATAAACTGATAGCAAACAAACCGGCAACCAGCCAGGTTTTCAAATCAGCCGTGTCTAATACAAATTCTGCTAACACTGTAAATCTCCTTATTTACTGAACTACTAGTTACATGATTTAATTAAAACTGACTCGCCTGCCTTAATCTCAATTATCCTATTTGGCGGCGATAACAAGGACTCCGATTCTCGGGGAGGTCCGTACAGATTTTGCACCCGTGGGATATCGTCACTTTGCTGAGGCGTAGATACGTAGGGGTTGTAATAAGGTGCCATCAAAGCACGTTTCCGCTGGGAGTGCCGCAGGCCAAGTAAGTGCCCAATTTCGTGGGCAGCTACCGTAGCCAGCATAATGCCACGCTCTGTCGAGCTGTTTACCCAAGTCTCTGCTAAGTCGAATCGCATACGGAGTTGCTTGTCGCCGCGAGGCAAATATGCCCAACCGAGGGTTCCGCCCCTTCCATCAAAATCGTGCTCCTTGCCTTCGCCGACACCGATCAGTATGTCAGGGCGCAGGGACTTTCTTGTTTCCTGTACTTGGATTCCACAGACAGCAGTCCAGAGCCCAAAACAATCGCTAATTATCTTCCGCTGGGTTTTCTGTGGCAGGCCGGATACGAAGCCGTCGATGTGGTACGTAAGTTCTCGCTTCTCCCATTTTTGTTGATTTTCTTTGAGTGCTTCTTTAATGTTCAAATACTCAACGTGCTCTGGCTGCTCTTTGTCTATTACGTCAGGGCAGCCGCACCGTGGAGTTCCCATTGCCCGTTGCGTTTTAGGTCCAATGACTCCATCCTGCTTCAAGCCAAACATCTTCTGGAATTTGCGTACAGCACTTCGCAGATCATCAACGCTTAGATTATTCAGCAGGTACACTCCAATGTACCCAAAAAAGGACAAGTAATTTACGGAGAAGTTTAATTGCTCTGGAGATACCCCAGACAACTGTGAATCACTTAAGTCTTTCTTAAGTAATCTAACTGCTTCTTTTTTCTCGCTTCTGTAAACTTTCACGATAGTCTTCCCTAACTAGCGATTGGTATGTCAGATGTGACATCGACTGAGATGTCCGAAACCTCAGCAAAAAACTGAACCGTTTTTGCTGTCACCATATTAATCGGATCTTCTCGTACGACAAGTGAGTCCGCATCTCGTAAGTAAATTGAGTCTCCACTAGGCTGACGAATTCTGCCCAGTAAGTCTAGATCAGTAATGCTCACGTTGCCTTGTATAAAGGCGTGGGCTGCTTCAACTATTCTAGACCCGTCGAGTCTTCCGATAAATCCTGTTTGGTTAACGATATCCACGATCGCGGATTTAATTGAGTCTACGTCAGGCTCAGGATCTCCGGATGCCTTATTAATAGTCATGGACACTTTAACGAAACAAGGTACCGGTGCTTTAATCAAAGCGTCTGCCGCGTAGCTGCGGTGATCGCGGTTAACGACAAGTGCCTGTATCTCGGATATCAAAGTTGTTCCCACCAGCTCACAAGCATAGCTTGCCGTAGACCCTATCGCGATGGCGGATACGTCGGTTACGGTATCGGAAAACCTTATCGTGGATGTCTGGTATGCCGTGTACGTACCTTCCGCTACGGTCTGTATGTCAGGGACGAACTCGGAACCGGTCAGGTCGTTAACGCGTAAATCTTGTGTAACTTCAAATCCAGAATTTAAAACAGAGTCCGCGGCCCTGCGAATCTTTGTAATCTCATAGAAGGCAGGCAGCAATGTTTTGCTCACAGAGAACTGCCAAGTGCTGCTCGTAGCCTCCTTGGAAACTAGCGTGGCCAGCACTGTAGCAGCCAGTCGCTCCAGCTGCTGTTGTCCTCGAACATACCAATCGACACGGCCACCAAAGCTCACAGGGAAAACTGTGTGCTGGTCTCTCAGCATTTCGGCGTCGCCGTAGCCTACAATCGACTGGTTGGTTACGGAACTAAATTCCGGATACGAGCCCAGCCAAGCCCGCATGTTGACTCGGTTGGACAGCGTCTTGGCGGCGATGCCTTCTTGTAATGAAGTAATCAATTCCGCGTTTGTTTGTGTCGCTACTCCCTCTGAAAAGGTAGACGTAGCGTAACTTGTTACGAAGTTAGCAAGACTCCTATTAGGTATAATTAACTCGTTAGCTTCTAGTTTATACTCTGGCCCTACGGCGGTTGCCTGCACCTCGATTACAAAAAGGTAATTGCCGTTACTCAGAGGAGAAAGTAATCGGTCATTTGCAGTGACCACCTGTGCCGCCGAGGTTCTTGCGGTAAAGGTAGCCGTAGCTGAATAGGACAGACCGTTTGCTTCAAACGTAGAGCCTGCTGGTACTACAACTGTGCGAGACGCTGACAATTCAATTGCGACACTACCTTCAGCAAGGGTTCCTTCCCGCCGAGTGACTCCGAAGTTTGACAAAACTTCATCAACTACTGTGTCATCGGCAAGGCTTGGATCCGCCTCAATTTGTTGAAGACTTCTGGCGGACTGGTAGCGTTCCAGATCAGTACGTATCGCCGTCTCTAGGATTGCGTGGTACGTTGCCAGTGTGTCTTTAAAGACACCTCGCTTTAAATCGAGCGTAGGGTTTTGCGCCTGCAATTGCGTAATCAGTCGCTCCAAAACTTGATTAACGCTGTCAGGATCAAGCTGGTTTAGGTCGGATACTTCAAAATCAGATATTGTCAAAGTCATTTTATGTCCTTAAATAACGGCAGTTCTGAGCGGGTAGATTACTACTCGGGTTTCACCTGCCGCACTTGTTACTCTAACGGTCAATGTGGCTTCGTCCCCAAATATTGAGGCTGTGACAAGTTCGGCTCCCGCAAATCTTTCGTCTGGCGGGTCAGTGGCTAAGTTCTCTTCGCCCTGTAGGTTAGTTCTTGCGACCAACTCTGCTTCAGCAAAAGTTTGTGTCAAGTCCTCTGAAGTTCTAACGAACCCGCTTCGAATTTGAGTCATAAACGAGGTGCCGCGTCGGGGGTAGTAAACTAGCGACCCTTGCTCTGTCAAAAACTCAATGACAAATCGCTGGACCAGCTTTTCAATCCCTGTAATCAAAGCACCGGATTTTTGATGCAGCACTAATTTTTGTGTTAGTTGCGTATCGCCGGAGGCGGTTGCGTCATCAAATGCCAGAAGATCTACCGTACGGCCTATGTATTGTTTCACGTTACCTGATAGCTGAGACATCTTACGATTCCTCCTTCTCGGCACCTTGGCGAATTATTGATGAAAAATAATTTAAGGATTGTTTCAATGTTCCCTTTTCTCCGCCTTGCGATACTTCTCTTCCAGCAAGGTGTGCCAGCGATCTAACAAATGTGTTAGACGTACGGGCTCGATAGGCCCGCTCGGCTTGCTGTGCAAAATAAATCTGCTCGGGAAGTAGGACACTGTCAGAAGAGTTTCCTGGCGATTTTGGATCAAAAGCCTCTTTTAAAGATTCCCGAGCCTCGTACAGATCAAACACTTCACTAATTGCGGTCATGTCTTTTTCATCGAGTAAGCTACCATCCCACGCACCTTCAGTCCTCGGTTGCGGTTGCAACGGGGGTCGGAGATGCGGAATAGCCCCGTTGGTTCCGCGATTCTCGCTCGCGGTTTTCTTGCTTTCCACGAGATGATTAATTAGTGACTCTAGGGTGAAGTCTAGTGCAGTTGTTTTTTGCGCCATAGTTTAACCTGCTACAAATGGGGAAAGATCAGACTCTTGG
>Ga0233415_10000883_pt1 | contig 13476 bp, 11 predicted proteins | sample Na_anoxic_12_MG_FD_188631 | JGI IMG/M metagenome (GOLD analysis project Ga0233415, IMG submission 188631) | Seawater microbial communities from Saanich Inlet, British Columbia, Canada - Na_anoxic_12_MG | ecosystem: Environmental > Aquatic > Marine > Inlet | place: Canada: British Columbia... | reverse complement strand
AGTTTCTCGAAACAGTTTGCCATAACGAATAGGAAGAGGGACCAGGCTATAGATATATTTGAGGTTTTGTTTTATCGGATAAGGAATTTTCTTTTTTAAATTCTTAATGCTCATGCCGGATTTATATAGGTGTTTATAGTTTTTATATTTTTATTTACAAAAATATTGGTTACCAAACTCTCCGCTTCTATTTTTACACCGTATTCAGAAGAATACTCACACTCGTTCTTTTCAATTTTATGACCTCTAACTATAATTGAGGCTATTTTTTTATTCGTTTTCTTTGAGTAAATATAACCATTGCTATAAAATGTATCCGGAGACAGATGAAACAATAATTTTGCATTCGTTGGTTCCCGGGATGAAATATTATCTCTTATTTCCCAATTGCCAGATTCTTTATCAGAAATTACCATTCTTGTATGTTTGATTCCCGAATATTGAATCTTTCCATTAAAAGTAAATCCATCAACTATTTCCTCTAAATATACATTCTTAACCATGACTCTATCTGGCAAATAAAATATATTTTTGTTAGAGACCTCATTTTGTTCATAACCATCAAATATTATTGTATTGTGATACTCAGTTGAGCGAAACTTGTTTCTCTTTATTGGATAAGGTGTATAAACATAAGTTCCTGGATCAATAATTACATCTTCACCATCAATCACAAGTTCAAAACTTAATTTATCATTATGTGCATGTCCGCCAATACCGTTTTGGCCATTAGGGCCACATGAAATAAAACAGTAGTTATTATTATCACGCATAAGATACCAGCCCGCATCAGAAAATCCTTTTGATGCAATTGGTTTCTCCCTAAATGAAAGAGCATCAAAAAACTCCTTGCCGGTTTTACCAAAAAGCCATAATGACTCCTCATCATAATTAAAAGTTGGTACTTTAAACTCTGGATCCTTGTAATAAATTGCAGCAAGACTTAGCAAATATTTATGTTCCAATACTGGTCTTTTACTGAGAATAAGGAATCTGCCATTATCATTATCTCCGATTTGAGGAATTCTTCCATTGGGCTTTATACAATAGAGAGAAAAATCAAACATTTTTCTGACCTTATCTTTATATTGCTCAGGAAATTCTATTCCTGCACTATTTCCAAGTAATTCTGAATAAAAAAGCAATTCTAATACTAAACGATGATAAGAAGTAGAAGCTTCAAAATTACAGCCATCTGGATAGACCTGTTTATTTATTTCTTTGGATAGCTCTTTTAAAGCAAATTCTTGCCATGATTTACTTTCTTCAAAAAACGGACAATAAACAGCAATAAAAAATAAGCCTGCCAAGTCTGATATGTAATGATTGCTTGTGAATCCTTGACGATTTTCCAAATGCTTAATGATAAATCTACCATGTTCATAAATGCTTGAATAGAACTCCTGCCAGAATTCTTTTGGAAAGCTATCTTTGTCTGAAAAATACTCCTGGGCAACCAGCCAGTTCGCTGCACGGATAGCGACGTCCATTGTACAATGCCAATTGACTCCAAAACCAACTTGATTGTTTTTTATCCAATCTCTTATCTGATTTGCAAACTCATCCGCATATTTTGTATTTTCAGTTAAAAGATATGCCTGTCCCAGTGTATTTAAATGTTGAGAACGAGACAATTCCCAGGGGATTTTTATGTCTACTCCTTCTATATGTCCAAATCGAATATTACGGAAAAAGGTCTTGGGGTTCCAGGAATAGTTGCTTTTGAAGTCGATATGCCAATCAATTGTTTGATAACCTTCACCTTTTGTGCTTAATTTCGCAGGTCCACTGCCTAAAAGGTCAAAAATGTGCCCGCATATCATATCGGCTTGAACGATTTTATCCTTAACGCTACCAGAAAACCATTCACGATAATTGTTGGGAATTCCCTTAAGGTCTTCCCCTCCACAGACAAGATATCTCTTGTTAACAAAATTAATCTCTAATCCTGGCCTTGAGTAATAAAAACGATAATATAAACATTCCCATCTTTCAGAGATTATATTAAATATCTTGCGGGGAATTTTGATAAAGATAAATTTTAATGCTGTCATCAGCTATCTGTAGTTCAGCTATTCAAAAACTGTTTAATGCATCTCATTTTCTTTATGAAGTTATTTTCTTTTAACCAAGCGATGTGATGGTATTCTATGCCCAACATAGACTTTTTAAAATCTTCTAACCCCTTTATTCCACCACTTTGCAGAAAATCAAAATATTTAAATCCTTTTTCAATGCAATCTAGAAAGCAATTATGCAGAATATAACGATTGCTGTGTAATTTTGAGTTCTTTCTGTCATGGTAAGACATAAACCCTGTGCAATAGTGATTCCAAAATAATACAATCATTCCGCCAATCATATTATTCTTATAATAAGCACCCCAAAGTTTTATGTATTTGTTTTTCAAATTAAATAAATTTTGAAATAGCATTTGAGGGTAGTCTGTTAAAACTTCATCCCAATGCATAAAGGATTTTTTGTAGAGCTGATAGAGTTTCTCATATTCATCTATAGTAGTAGCTTCTTTAAATGTTAACATATTGGAGCTTATAAGTTTTTTAAGATATCTTTGAGAGCGGTACGGATAACCCCTTAATAAATTTTCTTCATTCTCATATTTAAATAATTCTACTATATGAGAAGAATCCCTGACTTTTTTAAAGCCCGATGGTGTTATGTTTTGTCCAAAAGGATTTCCTCTTATAAGAATAGTGTTATATTTTTTAAAACTGGAATTAATATATTCAATGATCTCATGAAGTTGTTGTTTGTTTAATTCCCCATCAGAAATAGGTCCTCCATACACATAGGGTGGTCCAGAAACATAATCGTATAAATGTAACAACCCTTTTAGATGTCTCCTTTTTATGCACATAAAAGGAAATACAACCCTTGTTCCATCATCAAAAATAAATCCCTTAGTTACATCTATGTAAGAGAATGTTTTTGCCATAAGCTCTGACCAGTATGGAGTGTGGAAAAAGTTAGCATAGGAGCAATTCCTTGCTACATCTACCCAAAATGTTCGCTCTACTTTTTCGATAACTCTCATCGTGAAAAACCGCAAAATTCTATTGAAAAGTCAAATTACCACCGCCAGAGGCGGTGGCTTGATATATTGGTCCTGAAAGGTACCCCCGGACTTGACCAGTTTACTTGAACATGATCAATCTCTTTTCCATCTTCCCTTGCCACCACCCATATTTCCATATCTGCTGCTCATTCATACCTACTGTGCTTATTCAGCATGCTATGAGCTCCGGTCTTGCGCCACTGTTTCTTCTCGTCACCACGATTTGCAAAGTCGATACTTTGGGCAAATTGTAAAGTTTCATCTGAATTGATATATTTATGTGATGATTTCTTCAGCTGTTTACTTATTTTGCACCCTGCTATTATTTTAATGGTTGGCAAAGGCACATTCCAATCAATTACTACAACGGTAGAACCTTTTTATTGTACCACTACCAAAGGTAGTGGTTTAAGCCGATTAATTAATGTGGGCAATAATGGGATTTTTAGTTGTATAATTTTTTGGGCTATCCTAAACAAAATAATAAAAACTACCAAAAAACCGTCATTTACCCACCAGTTCTTTATCATTACACCTACACCATCCTTACTGGAGCCGGTATAACGCAGAATATCTGCTTTGATTATTGTCCAGAAGGAATCTTCTTTCATGGCAATCTTATTGGTATAAGGGTATTTTCTGGCACCCCGGGTTAAATACGCTTAGCTGTCACTGGCGTGAATTGAACGGGGCACGGCGGGGCAGGCAGGATTTTTTCTTTCTCAGTTTTCGTTAGGATAACCGGCAATACGTTAGTTATGCTGCCAGAACTTCCACCTTTCCGATCATTAAACCTCTCTCGATAGGTACTACTTGGTTATCTTGTTTCAAAGCATCAACATGTGACTCCACAGCCTCTTTGACATTCTCCATAACCTCTTCTAACGTCTCCCCTTGAGAATAACACCCAGGCAAGGCAGGGATTCTCTGCCCAATATCCACCTTCCTCTGCGGGATGCATAATTACTGTATATTCCATTATTACTAATCCTCCTTGTTCAAATCAGTTTTAAGAATACTTCCTCGGTCAATCCTGCTTTCTTAATCTAACAATGGACATTGACACTATTACACAATACTAATACTAAGCTACGCAGCATAGAGACATTGTTTGGTGTTGCATAATTTGTCATGAATTAGGACTTCTTGGGTAAACCGGCCTGTTTCAGAACAGCATTGACAGCATCCTGCCTCTTGTAAATACTGTTTAAGATCCTTGGAATAATCAGACATTAAAAACCCTTTCGTGGGGTAATCTCAAATGGTCTAGTTAAAATTTCAAAGGGCACTTCATATTCTTGTTCAGCCCCATTGGCATCGAGAAGTTCAGGAATCATTATCTTTAATTTCTCAACGAGTCCCTCTATGGTGTCTTCTTCTGTGGCGAGTCCTGGAACATCGTCGCTGGAGCGACCCATACATGTGCTTCTTCGTCCCACTCTGCCCTTATAAACAATGGTTTTTTAGACATTTTGTCACCTCATATTAAGCTTGGACCCAAATGGCCTCAAATGAGGTCGTCGGACCTCAATAACTCATTGAAACTAAAATAAAGAATCTTGAAAAACAAGCCAAATTTTCCCTTAAAAAGCACCTTTCAACCCCCAAAATGATGAGGGACATCATTATATTGTGTTATTTTGCTATGTCCCCCATATTCCTTTGCATTTGTCAACGAATTGGCAGGGGTGAGTCCCAGTTAAATAGGCTGCGCTCCAGTGAAATATACTTTGTGTTTCGTTATTGATTACATATATTTTTAATCCGTGCGATTGTGCTCTGGTAAGGGAGCGGCTACAATTGATGCCAGAATGGTGAATAGCAGAGCATTAGCCGGAATGTGGAGGTTAAAATCACTGATGCTGTGAACCAATAGTGCCGTTATACCAGACATGGCCCCCAGGCTTGTACCTCTGACAAGCCGACTCGGGTTCTTAAGTTTCATAAATCCCTTTCTGTAAAGGGCAATGATCATCCAGATAATAACGGGAATCAGCGCAAGACCCACTTCGGATGTGAAATGAAGATAGTCGTTGTGTGCCCTGAAATAACGGCTTAAAAACCCAGGTGGCTGGTATTGAGTAAATACCGTTGCAAATGTACCAGGACCAGTACCAAGCAAAGGATGATCCTGAATCATTTTAATAATTCCACCCCAAACCTTTACACGGGCGCTAAAGTTTGGGATTTCTTTTTTTTGCTCAAATGTTCGCAATCTCTCTACTACAGGTGTACTGACCAAAACAACGAATGCCAGTGCAAAAAATCCCCCAGTCAAGGCAATTATTACTCTCTTTTTTTTGAAATAAGGATTAGTTATTAGGGCAATGGCCATAAAAACTAATCCGATAAGGGAGCCAATCCATCCCCCTCTTGAAAGAGAAAGGATCAGGGCTGTAAGCATTGAAAAAGTCAGGCAAATCATCAAAAACAGTTTAGCACCCATGTAACCGGTTAAAAAAAGCCCAAGAATAAGGGGAATAGCCATCTCCAGGTAGCCCGCCAGATGATTGTGATTGCCATAGGTGGCTGAAAGAAGTTCCAGAGAATATCCCAGGTCTCTATACTCCCACCATGGAAATGGATTTGCACCGAATCGTTTAAATAGGCCAAAAATGGAGAGAAAAACAGCTATGCCTATTATTACATAGAAAAGCTTTCGTAATTGGGACCTGTTAGTAACTATATGGAGGGTCAGATAAAATATGACAATGTAGTTGATGAGTAAGATCAAGGCCCAAAAACTCGAACGGAGATGCATGGAAAAGACAGAGGAAAGGATACAGAGGAGCAGCAGGATAAGAATCGGTTTGTCAAGAGGGGTTCTTATCCATTTCCATTCCCAATTCCAACTCTTTTGAAGCAAAAAGGCGGTCAGGGCAATTAGTGTTACCAGGTGGATGGTGCTTATTGCCCAGCCCTGCACTGAACCCCTGGCAAGGGGGGTGAAGATGAGTAAAGCGTATATTGCATAGCGAGGTATAATAGATAAAAATTTCATAACAAAAGAAGCTGAAAGCTCAAAGATGAAAGCTCAAAGCTGAAAGATGGGGGATTTAACTAATTGAATTAATCAGTCCTTTTATCATTGAGGCGACTTCCTTGCCATAGATTTCAAGTTGGGCATAGTTGTCGTCTGATATCCAGGCTTTTCTTTTGAAAGTCTCAAGCAATGTCATGGTTTCATAGAGTGAACCCCTCGATATATACAGCTCCGCTCCTTGAGTTACATGGGCAGAGACCTTTGCATAACCCCTTTTTTTAAAGAGGATGGGCTTTTCTTCAGTTCCAAGGCTCCCAGGTTGGTCTTTTCAGCAACTTATCCATGGGGGAGTTTTGCCCCCTCCGCATTGCCCCGACATGTCGTGGCCTGCGGTTTCCCCCACTGATAAATTGCGAAAAGACAGCACCCTTACACCAGTCACTTCATAAAAGTCCATCCTCTTTCTTAGGGTGGCAGGAAATGTCAGGTTTTTCAAAGGTCTCTGGTAATCAATTTGCCACTATTTATTTTATTGAATAAAAACCAATATTTCAAATATAAACTATGGGCAACGCCCATGGCTTCAGCTTTGAGCTTTGATCTCAAGGTATCTCTTTTGATAGTCCTTATTTTCTGGATCCAGGTTTATGGCCTTTTGATAATAGTCTATTGCATGAGGCCAATCTCCTATTTGTATACAGGCCTCAGCCGCATGGGTGTAAAAGGAGGCCCTGCCAGGTTTCAGTGTAATAGCAGATTTCCAGTCCTTGAGGGCTCCGGGATAGTCCTGTTTATCCCATCGTATCCAGGCCCTGTGGTCAAAAAGCCAGGCGGATCGTTTAGCTCGATGCTTGATGGCAAGGCCTGCCTGCTTTTCGGCTCTATCTAACTTTGTTAGCCTTCGCAGTACTTGAGAAAAAACCAGATGATACTGGCTGTTAGAAGGGTCAAGCACTGTTGCCTTTTGTATGGCCAGTTCCATTCTGCCCCAGTCTTTTTCTATTTTAGCAATACGGGCCAGCCAATAATAGGCCTCGGCAGTGGGCTCCTTTTGATTAACATCCACCAAGATTTGTTGTGCCTGGTGGTATCGATTAAGGTCAATAAGGGATCGTGCCATAAGGATATCCATTGTGGTTGAAAGGGTAAACCGATTCTTAGCATTCTGATAAAATAGGTAGAGTTCTTCAGAATATCCTTCTTTTTTATAATTATAGTAAAGTCTTTCCAGATCCTTCTCCTTTGTTTGACTTAGATCCAGGCTTCGAAAGAAGCAACTCCTCGCCTCCTCAAACTGTCTGTTTTTCACATAGAGGTTACCTAAATGCATAAAATCTTCACTGCTGTTGTGATTGGCCTTGTATCGGAGGGCCTGCTTGTAATGGGATATGGCGCCTGACCATTCTTTTTCCTCAGACAACAAATATGATATGGTCTTATGGGCATCTTTGGTGGAGATATCCTCTTTGATGGCCTGTTCAAGACCTGTCTTAAATGCCTCCTTAACAGGGGAAGACCACAAGGGCTCTTTTTTTAGATAATAATAGGTTGGGGGATATATTCGGGCCAGAGTCTGGATAGTGGTTAATAGTTCATCTTCCTTTCTCTGGTTATAAAGATAGGCTGCCATGTCATAGTGGTAACCTATTGCATTGGGTCTTAAACGGATGGCTTTTTTAAAATATGGCAAGGCCTGGTAAGAATGATTCTCTTTTTTATGGTAAAGATATGTAACATATTTAGACAGCTTTTCAAGGCGAACCTCTTCTCTTGCAAGATAGTAGGCTGTTTCGGCATCAAGGGGATTGAGTTTGGCTGCCGTAAGATAGTAATATTTAGCCGTTTTTGAAACGTCAAATGCCTCTTTGATGGGCTTTAACACTCCCAGTTCATGGTATGCTTTACCAAGGTTTTTCCAGATCAATGGATCTTTGGGCTCATGCCGGACAGCCTTTTCAAGTTTCGTTACAGCGGCACCATAATTTCCATCCCTTATTTGATGAATACCCTTTATATAATGGATCTGGGAGATAAGGTGAAGAAAGAGATAATAGGAGGCCATGATAGAAAGAAGAATGATCAAAGCGCATATAAGGCCTTGCTCTTTGGTTTTTGCATTATTTTTTTTCTCCATAATATTTAGAGTAATATTTATCGTAATATTTATAATAACCCTCTCTTTTTAGATCAACCTGACCGAGAACCACACCAAGTACGTTAGCCTTAGCCGTATGAAGTTGATCGAGGGCCCTTTTTATCATTCCCCGGTTGATATGACCAGATTTTACAACAAACACTACTCCATCTGTATAAGGGCCCAGAAGGAGTACATCGCTTGTTGGCAGAATAGGGGGGGAGTCTATGACCAAGACATCAAACCTTTTTTTCAGGTTGGATATCAAAAAAGACATCCGCTCAGAGCCCAAAAGCTCTGATGGATTGGGTGGGAGGTTACCGACAGGGAGAAGAAAAAGGTTGTTTGTTTCTGTTGTTAGTATGGCTGAATTTATTTTTTTCTGCAGATATAGAAATGCCTCTTCCCCAACTAAAGCCTGCTTATATATTTTATTGAAATCTATGGGATCAAATGAGGCCCGCTCAAAATCAGATTCGGGAAACTCCTTGAACGAAAATTCTCCCGATTTAAAATGGAGTGCGGTTCGAAGACACTCTATCATATGGATAGTAAGGAAACCCATTAGATCATCCTCATTCACAAAGCCCATACTGATAAGGATAAAGCCGAGCTTCTGACCTGTATCTTTCTGGCGAATCGCGGCCTGTTTAGCCTGCTCTGTAGTGAGGAGGTTATTCTTAATCAAGACAGTTCCCAGTTTTTTCCTCCCTGGTCTGGTAAGCCAGTTGAGATCAACTATCTCACCCTTTAAAAAGAAAAACTCGACCTTCTCAAACCCATTGGAGAGGTGTAAAAGGCCCGTTCTTTTTTTAAGGGCTGTCAATTGTAATAGATCATGTATTCCGAAATTTTTAAGAGAACCGCTCTGAATATCGGTGCCAAAGACATCGGTAAGCAATCCGGTGAGCCCTGGAGATTCATTTGAATGGATTAAGCGACTAAGGGTAGGCTTTCGCATGTCAGCATCAATCATCAGAACAGACCTTCCTGTCTGCGCTATGGTATAGGCCAGATTGGCCACCGTGCTGGTCTTTCCTTCTCCTTCACCGGCGCTGGTTACCAAAAGAGATTGGAAGTCTCTTTCCATAAACGAAAAGTGGATATTGGTCCGTAAGGTTCGGTATGCCTCGGCAAAACGTGTGTCGGCCGGGTATTTATTCAATAACACTTTGAAAAAGCCATCTAATTTTTTAGATACTGTCCTCTTTTTTGGCCTCATTTGGATTGCTCCTTAGTGCGCTCAGCCTTGTCAACTATGGGAATCACAGAGAGAACCGGAACATTGAGGTACTTCTGGATATCTTCCTCAGTGCGCAGGGACTGATCTAAGTATTCCCACAAGAAAGAGATACCAATGCCGGTCATCAGACCAAAGATGATGCTCAAGATAAGATTAAGTTTTTTCTTTGGTTTGATAGGATACTTTGATATTAAAGCCTTCTCGACTATTCGTATATTGGAAACACTGGTATTACCGATTATGTTGGATTCCTTTATCCTGGAAAGGAGGGTATCATAAAGCCTATTGTTTGTTTCCACATTCCTTTTAAGGATGGAATATTTGAGTTCCTTTTTGCTTGTCTCTAAGGCATCATTTTCAAAATCGGCTATGGTTTTCTCCAGGACACTTTCTTTAGCCAGGAGAAGAGAGCGGCCTGCCTGTAAGTTTTCCATCTCTTTTATTAGTTCGCCATTCAGTTTTTTTCTGGTCTTATCTATCTTGGTCTTGATTTGGGTTATTTTGGGGTGCTTGGATTTGTAGACATCGCTAAGGCGGGAGAGTTCTACCTCTGATTCAAGCAGTTGATTGTAAAGATTATCTATGAGGGGATTATCAATCAGGGAGCGAACATTAAGGATATTCCCCCTTTTTTTTAAAAGCCGCTGCAACTCTGCCAATTTAGTATCTAACTCAAGCCGTTTATTCCGGGCCTGAAGATAGGCATCATTAAAATCCTCTATCTTTTTTGTAATGATATCCTGCTTGCCTTTTATTGAAAATAGCTTTGCCCGCTGTTTATAGATTAAAAATTCCTTTTCGGAATCCTCCAGCTTTTTTTTCATCTCATATAATTGATCTGTCATCCAGCTCAGGGTATTCTGGGAAGATTTAAGACGGTTTTCAATATTATAATTGACATAAGACTTAGCCAGGGTATTGGCAATATCTCCTGCCATAACAGGGTCATGGTCTTCTACGCTGATCTTCAGGATACGGGTGTCTCTCACATGCTCAATATCTATTTTTTTTCTCAGTTTCTTGTTAAGCTGAAACAGCTTCTCCTGCGGGGTTAGGGGTTTCTTTTCCTTGCCCAGAAGGAGGTAGATATTCTTTTTAAGTACGGATAAGAACTCTCTCCAGGGACTTACTTCAATGTTTTTTTTAATCTGATCCAGTTTGAGAGTCTTGATCACATTTAGCATAACTGGATAGGAGGTAATAAGCTTAAAATGTGTATTGAAAGTCAAAGTTTGAGAACTATAGCTCTCGTAATCTATTCTCTCTCTGGTCAGGGGTGATGTAGTCTGTTCTTTTTCGATAATCAATTTTGTTGTGGTCTGGTAGACTGGTTTCATCAGAAAGGAAAAGAGCATAGTCAAAGTTATTATGAGGAACAAAGAGGCGATGATAGTCCATTTGTGCTTGGTCAGGATATAGTAATATTCACTGAGATGTGGGGATTGTTCGGTTCTTGTTGTATTCATAGTATTCATCATTAGAGCCATGTCTCCGGTATATGAATCCTGTCTCCAGGTTTAAGTTTAATATCAGGGATTTCCCCCTTTTTTACATCATTAAGGTTTATCTTTATTATCTCTATGTCGTTATCTTTTTTACGGATTATTCGTGTTCGATTTGGGGCAGCAAAGGTGTTAAACCCACCAGCCATAATACAGGCATTCAGTGCGGTTATCCCCGGCTGGTAGTCATATATACCTGGTTTTTTCACTTCACCTTCCACATATATTTTTGATTCGGCTACATCAAGGGACCCCTTAAGCGGTATATACACCACATCGCCGGGCTTGAGAATAGGATTGGCGGTCATGTCTCCTTTGTCTAAAAGTCTCTTCAGATCCAGTTTTATGGGTTCCGCATTGGAGGGCTGATTCTCCAACTCTTGCTCTTCCAGATTTTTATTAGTTGAAGGCCTCATGATATAGGCTACGTTGCCACGCTCAGCTAAAAGACCCTCGGCCTTGGCAATCAACTCCAACAGGCTGGCTTCTGTAGCCATTTCATACATACCCGGCTTCCTCACTGCACCAGAGATATAGTATCGCAGGCTATGATACTCCTTGATGCTGATGTTCACTTTGGGATTGACAAAGTAGTCTCTTGCTAAGGGCTCGGTGATTCTCTTTTCCAATTGGCTTGGAGTAAGACCCTCGGCCTTAATAGTGCCGATGAATGGGGCATTGATTGTTCCCTGACCTGAGACTGTCAAATCTGCCTCGTGCTGTTTTTCACCACCAGCATAGATTGTAAGGCTGATTATATCAGCAGCCCCTATCTGATAGGCTTTACCCTGGGCAGCAGATTGGACAGGGAAAACAAGGAAGGTTATCTGGAATAAAACAGAAAAGATATATGCATGTTTTAAGGTTTTTAAAAAAAGATTCATTATTTATCATATCCTGCACATTTCAGAGAGCAGAAGTTATACTGAGCAAAGTTTACATCGTAAAGAAAAAAAGGAAAAGCTTTTAAGTCTTGTCTTATCGATAGTATGATGCTTCCTTGCTGAAATCCCCCCGCCCAGTGATATCATAATTAACGTTAAAGTGTAGCATATAGTAGTCATTTTCGTAATCATAGCCGGCCAGATTGGAATCCCGCTTTTCATGCCCAATGGTAAATGACACCGACATTTTTTCTTTAATCAGGTATCCGATATTTCCGGAGATGTCATAAATATCATCTTCCCGTCCTTCAATATTGCCGGCAGGAGTTTCACCGGTTTCAAATTGATATTTGTTGTTTTGATGGTATCCCCGAACACCGACAGATACTTTTTGGAGAAAAAAATGTGCGATACTCCAGGTCAGCCGTTTAACAACATAAACGTCATAGTAATCGCCAAGATTGTTGAAGTTGTCTTCCCAGGCAGCGTAAATATGGCTTTTGGCCCTTAAAATCCTTCTGCCTAATAGGCGGGTCTCCTCCGGCGGAGGCGGGTTTTGCCAGGTACCTGACACTTTCCAGTTGATAACATCCTGATCTTCGATACCTTCAGAGGGTTCATGGTAACCGATGCCGGCGTCAAAGGAATAATATTTGAAACGTTTCTCAAAGACCAGCCTGATCCAATCCGTGGTGTAATCGCGATCAAACAAATCTTCTTTATACCGCCGGGTCCAGCGCTGATAGTCCAGATCAAGGGTTGTCGTACGTGTCGGATTGTAAAGAATATCTATAAGGCCTCGATGTTCGACATAGTCTTCGTCATCTGAATAATAATAATCCAGATCTGTCCGACGATATCGAAGGCCGGCTGAAAAGCGGGGTGTGAAATAATAAAAAATCCCAGGGGTAAAACGGTTGACCCAGTATTTTTCCTCCTCGAGATTGAAGTAGTAATAGTCGGATTCCACTGGCCGGCGTGTGATATTAAATTGATCGTTCAAAACCAGTGTAAGCTTTTCGAACGGGGAATATGACCCATCCAGATTCACGATATGACCAGTGTAGTTTCCCTCATCGGCCGATTGTTGTCCTTCAGGTACACTGCTTTTGTCTTCGAAGCGATTGACATCAAGGATGTAATAGAGATGCAGCTTGCTTTTAGGGGTTTCGGCGCCTAAGTGAAGACCGGGTTGTATAAGATAGGTATATACCTCTCTCTCGCTATCCTCGGTCCTGTAGAAATTGCTGTCCAACTGTCCACTGAGTGTAAGCATTGGCTCTATGGTAATCTTTGTTTTGGCTAAGGACTCAGTGCATAGGAAGGAGAAATATGTTCCAACTGCAAGGATTATGAAAAGGGAATAGTAAAAAAAATATTTCAATTTGTTATAATACGCCATCGGTTGCCTCCCTTTTGAAGACCAACTGTTTGTCTACATGATTTGTAAAACCGGAATTACTGTTTTAATCATTGATATTTATCTGCAATTCAGCTCCTTGTAAAGAATTATATGATTTTATTTTTAGCTACGCTCTTTCTCCAGCCAAGGCTTTACCTTATAAAGGCGGGAGTAGTCTCTGGATACGTAGGAGAAAGCATTCCTTGTTTTATCCAGAGATTACTCCCGCATTGTTCGGATATATGCCGCCTC
>Ga0233415_10000882_pt1 | contig 13478 bp, 10 predicted proteins | sample Na_anoxic_12_MG_FD_188631 | JGI IMG/M metagenome (GOLD analysis project Ga0233415, IMG submission 188631) | Seawater microbial communities from Saanich Inlet, British Columbia, Canada - Na_anoxic_12_MG | ecosystem: Environmental > Aquatic > Marine > Inlet | place: Canada: British Columbia... | reverse complement strand
GTGGTAATTATAATTATTTGCAGAACCATCAAATGCAAGAGCAGAATAATCTAAAAGAATGTGGTCAGAAGTTATGACTGTATTCATTGAAGCAGGGTCATTTGGAACGCCCTGCGTTGAAGTCCATAGTACTGGATTGTAAGGAGTAACATCTTCAAAGCTTACTACCTCATCCCAACCAGAGCCATTAGCTGGTTTTTTTGTTACTTTTACTTGTAATCCTCTGTCTAATCCATAACTATGAAATTGAGAATTATCATTAAAAGCGTTAAGACTGTAAGCTTGTATTGATATATATCTTTTACCAAATGTAGGTGGTCCTTGTGGAATTGGTCTTCCAAGCTTTGCTTGTATAAAAGCACCACTATCTAAGTTTGCTTTTGTTTTAGGTAATAAAGGGTGTTGTTTTACTGCTACAGGAATTACATTAGAAAAATAAGAAGTAGAAGAACTATTAGTACTTACTTGATCTGCTGCTCTCCCTAACTCTTTATAAATTCTTTGTACCTCTTCTGATGCTCCTTGGTATGATTCTTCAGCCATATAGTATTTATTTAGCAGTCACAGCCGCAGTTATTGTCACAAATTTCTCTTGCTTTTTTATATTTAGAAAGTATGTCTTGATAATAAGCATCACTTTGAGTATCTGCTGCTATTTCTACAGCTGAAGCTGCACTTTCTAAAAGTAAATATATTTTTTGAGCTTTTGCTAATGTCTTAGAGCATCTTGCACAATCACAAGAGCAATCTATTAATTCATTTGTCAATTTAGTTAAACAACAATCTATATCACAATGTATTAAAACTGGTTGACATGAATATTCTATTCCTTGTTCACTTAAACAGGCCTTATAAAGACCATTAGAAAAAGGTAAATTAGCTACAGGAACAACAATCATTCCTTTACCAGTAGTTATATTATAAGTCATAACTACAGGAATACTAGCTCCAGTATCTACGTGTGTTATGGTTATATTTGCTGATGTAGATGTATTGTCATAATACGTACCATTAATTGCTAAAATTTTACATGAATTTGCTACTCTAATTTGAAAGCCCATAATTTTTGATTTTAAAAAAAAAGACCAGCAGGGGGACAGTGCCCCCTGATAGTCTTAATTAAGATTGATTACTAAGCTGAAATATCAGATTGGTAATATGTTACGTATACTTCGATAACACCTGCCGTTAAAGCTGCTGCTCCAACTACAACTTGGATTGCTCCGTTAGCAGTTGTTTTATCTGCTACAGCGTTAACTGTAACTTTTTCATCTGCTAAAGATGCATGGTTAAAAGCTACTGCTGCTGAAGCAAAAATTCCACCTGCTTTTAATCTTACTGTTGCTGAACCAGCACTTGTACAAGCTGTTGTACAAAGGCTCATAATGTCAACAATAATTGCGTTTGCAGGAATAACTTCACTGTTTGCAGGAGTAATTGTTGATGCTGCTCCTCCGTCTACTGCAAAATCATATATTGCTTTTGCTGTTACTAAATTTGGATATGCCATTTTTTTTATTTTTTTATATTAATATTATAGGTTAACTGGTCCAAAATTAGCTGAGCCTAAATACCCGTTTATTTGAGATTCAAATAAATTTGTAATAGCCGCTGTAGCTGGATCCATTGCAATGTTCACTTCAATTAAGTTATCAACTCCGTGAATCTGTGAAGCTGAAGAACCATCTTTAGTAGCTGCAATAGTATACATGTCGTATGCTGTTGCTGTTACAGAAGTATCTGCAGGAGTATTTGGAAGGTGTCCTCTCATGTAGTATCCGTATTGGTTACCTTTTTGATCGTCTTCCATTTTTCTTACATAAAAACCATCACCAATTCCTTGAGCTCCAGGTGTAGTAGAAGAGAAAGTATTAACAGTTCCGTTAGAACCATCCATATTATCTGCTCCTCTCATTTCAACTAATTCTTCTTGAACTGATCCGTCTGCTTTTACTGCACCTTTAGTAAATCCTGTAATACCAATGTTAGTACCACCGTTAGCTATAGAACTTACCCAATGAGGTAAATCAGCGTTGATAGCTGCTGTAAAAAGTACACATTGAGCAGTTGGAGTCATTGCCGCTGTAACAGCAATTTCATATGATTTCATTTCAAATGGCTCAGCACCATTAGTCATGTTGATTAACTTAATCTCGTGAGTACCTACTGCTGTAGCATTTGTTGCTAATGAAATGTCAAATACTTGCGCTGTTTGAGCCGCTGCACTTCTACCACTCCAGTTAATTACGTCTTTACCATAGATCCAAGGACTTACGATATTTTTTGTAGCAGTTCCTTGTACAATTCTAAATTGAGTTGAACTTGCTATTGTGTCTCCAGGTACCATACTTGTTGGTCCTGTTGCACTTAGTTTTTGGACATCAATTGCTTTATCTGCTAATACACCTGCTGTGTATGCATTTGCAACGTTGTTTCCAATGTATAAATGTCTTGCCATTTTTTTTAATTTTATTAATTAATACTAATTATTCATTTTTCCCAATCTCTATAGACTGAGTTTTGTAACGAGGATCACTAATCCCCTCTAAGATACTCCCTACCGTCATGTCAACAATTTCTTGGTGAGTGTGCTCAGGTAGCTCGCAACCTACCGCCAAAGGTAATGAAATTTGCTTTGGTTTTCGTAAATAGGTTATTTTTAGCTTGTCTATTATAAATATACCACTCGTGTATATATCTATGTACCTCCCTCTAATTGTTGTTATAGGAGATGTATGTTTTGTTGTGTTAAATGGATCATCTAATAATTTAAATATATCATCTTGTTGTACAAATTTATTTAATGCATATTCTCTAGTTGATCCGTTTGGTGGAATTCTTTTTGTTCCTAATCCATTTTCAACATATTGACCATAAACTAATTTATTTGCATCATCTGTAGGATCAGTAATACCTCCAGCCATAGATACTATGCTAGTTATTAAATTAGTATTTGAAACAGTATTTGTTATTGAAGAGTCCCAATTAAACCACGGATAAGTAATAGGATCTATTATAATTATTATAGAGTCAGGAAAATCTAATTGTCCATACTCTTCAAAATATAATTCAAATCCTGCAGGCCAATTTAATGGATCTACTAAAAAATCTTTATAAGCTTGTAAATCTGTTGGGTATACAAAAGCACCTGCATTTGTATGTATGTTTGTAGTTCCTAAAGGAATATTAGATGGGTCTGCATACATATCTAATGTGTCAATCATTGAAATTCCGTTATGCAAATTATCTATAGGCATAACAAAGTAAGAAGTTGGTGAAGAGTCATCAAAAGAAAACCCAATAGGTTCACATCTATCTATAAATAACTCTGACCTTTGATTAACTAAATATAAATAATCAGAAGGTAATCTAAATTGATCTACCCAGTAATCATTACTGTATTGCTCTTTGTAAATAACTGGAGCATAGTATTCTTTAACTAAAGTTCTAAGATCATCAATACGTTTTTGGCTATTTTCAAAACCTTGGCCGTATTTATTATTTTTACCATATTTTGTATTTAAAAATCTAGACATAGATTTATTTAATTCTATATCTATCTCTTGAGGTAAAAGCATGTCAGCTTGGAGTGAATTTATTTTATCCACTCCTTGCTGAATTGCTATATGCATTTGATTTACATTCATATTATACTAAAGATAATTCTTTAAGTTTTGCTCTTAAAATTGTTAATGTTCCAGAGTTCTTTTTATCTTTTAAATAAACAACAGTGTCTTCCATTGTGTCACCAATTACTTCATCAATAAAAATAGTTTGGTTTCCAATTTTTCTTAAAACTCCAGCTGAAATCATATGTTCTACTTCTGCTTTTAATTCTAAATGTTTGTCTGTTGCTATTCTAAGGAACTTTTTAGGTTGACTGTTTTTTAATTCATAAAGAGCATTTTCAATTTGTTCTGTACTCATCCTGTTAGGATTTGTATTAGACATTAATCTTAGTATTCTCTTCATGTTATCATTGTTAGAAGAAACTTTAATGAATTCTCTATCCGCATCTTTTTTAAGTTTGATTTGATTATTTTTAACCTTATCATCTCTTGTTGTGTCTTGGATATAAAATCTTTTACCAGCATTAGAGTCCATCTCTTCTTTAGTTAGTGCTACATGAGGATGTTTAATTGCAAAAGAAAATTTAATATAATCCATAATACTTATGGGCATACCAGACTCATCTTTACCAACCTCTAGTTCTACACCTGTAAATCCTACAGGAATTGTAAGCTCTGCCCAGAATTGTTTAGAATGCTTTGGCCAATCAACATGATCAGGATTAACATCTAATATTCCTTGCATAAACTTTTTTTCATCTTCTACATCAAAACCTTTTAGTGGTTGTCTATTAACAAATACACTACTTAATTTTGATTTAGCTTCTGCTTGTACTGCTTTAGGTAAGTAACCTCCTAGGTCCTCTCTCCTTAAATACACTTTTTTACTCATAATAATAGTTCTTTTAAAGTTTTAATTAAGTGGGTGTAAAGAATAACTCCCCGTATAACGATTAATTAAAGCAATGGGGGATTGCTCCCCCACAACTCTAATCAAAACCAATATATAGACGCACGTTAATGCCAGATTACGATGCCGTACAAGTAATGTCTAAAGAAGTATCAAAACGTCTTAACGCGATACCTGCAGTTTTCAACATATGTACAGACGCCCCATCAACATCAGATGCTCTAGCAGAAGTTGAATCAAATCCTCTAGGGACTACAGATCCAGCTACACACCATCTCATAGACTCACGACCTTTCTTAGAGATCATTTGTAAGTTATTTTGTCCATCATAATTTGATTGATCAACAAATACCATTCTATAAGATTCAAGAGAGTATCCTGTAACAGGGTGCTTCGCGCGAGCCTGAGCAACAGCACCATGATCAAACATTGGTAATTTTACCACGTTGATTGTGTGTCCGTCAATATGCTCGTACGAATTAAAGTAACCAGTTAAACCTAAAGATCTACCAGATCCAGTGATAAAACGATTCTCTCCACCTATTTTCCAGCTACCTGCTGCACCTGCAAAGTGATTTTTAAGAGCTTCATCAAATTCTCTAGCACCTCCTGTTCCAGTGTAAAGAGTTACTTGTTTTTGAGCAGCATCAGTCATTTGATAGAATAAATCACCAATGATGTTCTTTAATTTGGATTCAGTCATAGTAGAGTAAGTATCAGTATTGATAATTTGCTCTAATAGACCTGGGCCTACAATTACTGGTTGTCCATTCTCATCTTTCATAGAAGTTACACCGTTTGAATCGTATGTTTTTTGACCATACCAGTAGTACATTTCACATTCTTCTTTGAAGTCCAACATGTGTAAGTACTCTTCATAGTCCATCCAAAGTTTAGTAGTAGATCCACCTTTAGTTGGTAGTGCAAATTCTGCTACATAATCTTTAGCGTTTCCAGACATGTGGTAAGATTTTCTAACTGTAGTTAGTTTGTTTCTTACTTTACCTGGAGTTTCCCAGTTTGAAGCGTTACCTCTTGAGAAGTCAACTCCTACTGGTGCGTACATTTGCGCAAAAAGAGCTCCAGATGTAATATCTGCTGCTGCAATTGTTGCTGTTGCCGCTGGGTTTACTAATTGTAAAGTATATTTCCAGTTAGAACCTATTGCTTCTGGTTCTTTCATGATACGCGCTTGAGTACCTGCTTGAGATACTAATACGTATGGAAATACAAAGTGTTTGTCAGGAAATTCCAACTCAAAAGTTGATCCTCCTAATCCCACATTTGCTGTTACTGCTGGTGTTACCACTACTGGACGTGTTCTCAATCTGTGTGTCGCTACGCGATACTCATACTCCAAACGGTCAATAGATTTAACATTACCAACACCTTCTGTTAAGAAAGATAGTGGGAATCTTTTATCGTCTTTTCCTGCTAAATGAGTAATAATTGGGGACAGTTCAGTCGGTTTTGCCAACAATGCATTTGATAGACTATTCATGTCTGTCATCTGCGAGTCATTGTAAAACGTCTTTTGGACGCTTATATTTGTTCCGTTGTTTGCCATTTCTAATTATTTTTAAAGTTATTTATACAAAATTCAAGTTGCCTTGAAGAATTGTCAGTTATTATAAAGACAGATCTAAACTATCTAAATCAAGCTTAGAATTTCTTCTAGATGATTTTCGAGTAGACTTAACTCTATCTTCGTTTTTGCCAAGACGTTCTCGCAACGTTTTAGCGTTTTGGGTTTTTGCTTTAGATGAAATAACTTCACTTAAATCAAAACCTGTGTACATCAAATAATCAATTGCTAATTTTATTTCCATATCAGCGCTTGAATGATCTACGTCTCTTTGAGTTTGACCTTGTTTATTTACAGGAGTAGATAAGTAATCAAAAAACTTAGCCTTATCTCTTCTTGGTACTGCTATACCTGCAAATGAGTCTGAATCTTCAATAGTGTCTGAAACATTATCCCAGAAATCATTTAATTCTTCTCTTTGTTTATTAGTCGCTTCTCTTTGTTGAGTTATTAATTGATCTCTTTTTGCATTTTGATGCTTAGCTAAAGCTCCTCTAGCAGCTTCTGCTTTTGCATATAATTTACCTGTATCTTCAAAATCATTTAACATCTCTTCAATAAAGTCATTATCATGACCTTTTAATTCTAAGTAATCTCCTAGTATAGCTTTTTGTGATCTATGATCATCTTGCTCAATTTGAACTTTGTCGTAATCTAAGTTAGGATCATAAGCTTCCATAAAGTTTTGAGATTGTCCTCCAGCTAAAACATAATCTAAATGTTTTTTAACTAGTGGGAATGCTTCAAGAACTTCATCAATTCTTTCATCTGCCATTTCTGATGCAATATCAGTTGTCATGTTTGCTAATCCTTCAGGAGTATCTTCATAAGATCCTTCTTCTAGATCATATCCTAATTTACTTAAAACTTCTGCAACAATTGATTCTGATCCATCTTCTTCATCAACTTCATACTCTTCAGGATCTTCATCACTATCTTCTTCTTCATCATACTCATCTTCATCATACTCTTCTTCCTCTTCATCATCATCGATAGCGAGATCATCAAGAGTTGGTTCTTCAGTTTCTTCTATTTCTGAAGGTGATTCTTCAAGAGGGGCCACCTCTGGTTCAGGCATTACTTCTAGTCCATCGCCTGCAATAACATCATCAAATGTTATGTCGTCTAGCTGTATTTTTTCATTAGGGTCCATATATATATTGTTTAGTTGGGTACAAATTTAGTAATTATATTGATATTTTTTATACTTTTTTATTTTTTGCTTTTTCTATTACTGTATAACACTTAGAGATATTTATTTTTACGCTTTCTAGTAATATATCCTCCTTTTTTAAATGTTCTACCATATCCGTCATAGAATCTTTTCTTTGATTCTGTTAAATCTTTTATTTTATTGTTCTTTCTATAGTTGTCATTGTAGTAATTAAACATACCTAATGTATCAGTAACTTCTGGTATAGATTCTGGAACTTTACCATAAACCATCCTCATTGCATTTATAGCTGCTTTAGGATTATCATTTTGTAATTCTTTTTTAAACTTTGCTTTGTTTGTAGGTAATCCTGCTCTTTTAAGTTTTTCAAAATATCTTAATTGAGTTTTACTATGGTTTACTTCATTACCATCTTCGTCTTTCTTTTTATCAAACAAATCATTTAACATTATTTCATCAATAGATGCTTGAGAATTAGTATAAGTTCTTCCGTAAGCTTCTTTGTCATCCCCCATACTATTTTCCATAAAATTAGTTACTTCTAATAATTTTTTTGTTTTAGGTCTATCAGATTCTTTTTCTAAAGATACTATTTCATCTATTTCTGTTTTTAAATATTCTCTGTTAGTTGGAAATGTGTGTACAGGATTAGAAAACATCATACCACGTGGCTTTTCACGATTTACATTCTTCTTTCCACCTTCTTGATAAAATCCACCTCTTTGGTATCCAAAAAGTTTTTTAGCTCCTCTTTTTAATAACTCATAGCTACTAACTGTTGATACTCCACCTCTATCTGTATCATATTTACCTAATTGAGATATTTCACTTGGAGTTAACCCTAAATCTGTTGCTTGTCCTAAATTTATATTTATAGGTATTGTGGATTTAACTTTGTCTCCTACATTGTGCGCATTATCATATCCACGCCCTTCATATTCATTAGCAGTAGCGTGTTCATATAATTCTGAAAATGTTGTTCCTGTTTTTAACCCTTTTTTATTTTGAGAATAATTAAAATCATAAGTATCTTGAACATATACATTACCGTCTTTATCTATAGTGTAACTTGCATTACCTGTTAATGTATGTAATGCTTCTTTAGTAGCATTTGTCCCAGAAAGTGGATTCCAATCGTTTAGTATTGTGTTACTAATACCTCTTGCTTCTAATAATTTTCTTGCTGCTTCTGAACTAGAAGCATTACTAATTTCTGGATCATTACTGTATCCTCTATAATCTATTTTTGAACCTCTACCTTTATTAAAATTATCTCTCAACATAGATTTATATGTTGCTATTTCATCTGGTCTAAGATCGTTTTCAGTTACATCAAAATATGTTTCATCTTCTCCTACAAGACCATATCCTTGCAATAAAGAATTACCTACATACTGACCATAAGTTTGTACAGCCTGACTTAAACCGCTATTATTAAATTTACTATTTATTCCTCTAATTCTATCTAGCCAACCTACCTCTTTTGAATCAGTTCTAGCTATATATTTATCGTAAGCTTTTGCAGTGTCTTCACCCCAAGCTCCATCAGCTCCATGTTTACCTACATCAAATCCTTCTGAAACTAAAAGATTTTGTAATTTTTTTACATCTTTTACACTATCAGGTCTAGGAGTAAATTCAGTACCACTATTATCATTTACTACTGCCTTTACTTTTTTTCTGTTAGGTCTTTGTTTATTTATTATTTTTTTTACTGGTTTTTCTTCTACAACAGGTTCTGATTTTGTTTCTATTTTTTCTTCAGGTGCCACATATCCAGGAGGAAGCTGTGGTCCAATAAATCCTGCGTCTTGATATTGTTTACGTCTATATCCACCTTTTTTATATTGAGATGGAGTTTCTATAACTGTACCTTCTTCTTCCCCCATATTTAAAGATTTTATTCCTGGGGGAACTTTTTGATAGCTTTTAACTAGATTACCGTCTCTATCATACTTACGTATATCTAAATCAAAATCCATTCCTTTTGTATTGAAATTGTCTTCAGAATTAGGGAATGCCATAGAAGTATTGCCATCTGAACCTCTTAAACCTTGTTCTTGTTGTTGTTCTGTAGAAGCAGTTTGTCCTTTCTCTACATTAGCTTGATCTATTAATTTAAATATAGGGCCCTTATATCCTTCAGATATAGCACCTTTTATTATTTGCATTTGTTCCTCTGAACTCAGCATTATTTAGAAGAAGGTTTATTATTCTTAGCTTTTGCTACTCTTTCTTTAATTTTATTTTCTTCTCGTTTAATAGTTGCAGTTTGTCTGTTAGTTTCTGCTTTACCTCTACTATCTTCTGCTTTAATTGCAACTTCTCTTTCTTTAATATCTAACTCTCTCATACCTTTAGCTAAATTTAATTTTGCGTTAGTATCATTATCTTGCGCGTGTATCATTGCAACTTTAATTTGAGTTTCTCTATCTTTTTCTTTATTCATATTTTCATCTTCAGCTTCTTTAGCTTTTTGCTCAAGCTCTGCTTGTGCTTGTTGTTGTTGAGCTTGTTGCTGTTGAGCTTCTAATTCTTTTTGTGCTTTTTCAGCTATTTTAATTTGATGTTTAATATGAGTGAAACTATCTGCATCAAACATCTCAGCTACTGTAGATGCTGGTGTTCCATTTTGAATCATTGATTGAGATAATTGTTTTATAGCCTCTAATTTATCTTGTTCTTTACCAGAATCTGATAAAAATATTCCATAATTAGATTCCATATGTGACATACTGTTTAAATCTAAAAAATCTGTTGTACCATCAGGCATAACATACATAGTTTTCTTTCCACCTAACCACGCTTCTTTAGAATAATCTAATAGTCCTTGTAAATCTCTTTGTTCTAATCTGTTAAATTTACGGAAAAGATCTTCTGTAATATGTGATGATTGTACAATAGCTTGTTGTGAAGTTGCTTTACCTTCATAACTACCTACTTGCCCTTGTCTTTGTCTATTTACTCCAGATAATTTTTCCCATTCTTGCATTATAGATTCTAATAAAGTAATGTATTGTTCTATTGTTTTAATAGACATATCCATAACAGACTGATGTTGTGGATTTAATTGCATACCTTCTTTATTATAATCAACCCATGCAATACCTGACCCTTCTACATAATACATAAATTTATCCATATCCCATTTTTTAGGGATCATGTTAATATCAAACGAAGCTACAATATCTTTACTTTTTGCTATTGCAAGTTCTAATCTATACTTGTATATATTATAGTTTAATTGGTAGGGTATACCTAATTTTACTAAAGATATATTAGTAGAGTTTAAGTTAGAATATCTTATACCGTTAATTGGTAGTTTACATACAGAAGGATTATCTATAGAATTTCTTTGATTAACAATAGGGTGTATTTTAATATAAACTCTACCATCTATTCTTGTTCCTTCCCATACTTCATTTACCCATTTCCATTCTAATTTAGCTCCTTGCTCTTTCATTTGTAATGGCATTTTAAATCCATCTTCTACTATCTGTTCTTCCATTGCTCCAGATTCAGGATCCATATATGATAAAAATCCAATACGCTTTCTAGATTTCCAATATACTTGAGCTACTTCTATTAATCTGTTTCTATATGCATTTGCATCTTTATTCATATTATTAGTGTATAAAAAATATGAATCAGATTCTGAATGTCTTGGTTCTTCTAATTCAGCTATTTGCTGATCTGATAAATAATCAAAATAAGTATCAATAACACTTGAAGCATGTACATATTTTCTAACTAACGCCCAATCACCATCTTCTACAAAATCTAAATCTGGATCAAGATCATAATCTACATCTATAGGATTTAGTATATCATAAAAAGGTTCATTATTTATAACTCCTCTATGCGTATAAACTTCTCCTGAAATTAAAAAATGTGACCAACCTTTTTGAAATTTATCATGTATTTCTTGACTATGCATTATATAATTTACAGCTTTTTGACCTAGTATTGCTCTGTTGTCTACATAACTAGCTTCAAACATGTCTTCTATTTCTTTGGGTAGTTGTACCTCTTGTTCTTCTCCCTGATAATTTCCAGTTTTAATTAACTCGTTTGTAAATTGCTTTTGAAAATTTTGATAAATTAAATCGCTCTTTGCTTGTTCTTTCATAGAAACAGAGTCAGCATTTTGTACAGTAACGGTGAAATTGAGGGGCCTTTTTGATTTCTCACCTAACAAAAGATCAACGATAGGTTTAATAATGGGATAGTTACGTAATTGAGAAGGAAAGTTACTACGTGACTTACCGTAAGGTTTTAAAACGTAGTTATAATCAGCCTCATCAATTACACCGTTATAGTACTCATATAATGCTTGGAGATCATCTTTTCTACTACTTCCAGAGCTACGCCCAGAATTAGAAAGATCTATGTATGCTTCTACACAGTCTTCTCTCCATTGTTTATTCTTCTTAGAAAGAGGCAGTTTTTGCCTCGGTATTTTATCATATCCCATAGTGGACAAATTTAGTTAAATTTATCATCGCTTTAACATCGAAGATAAATATAGTTCCTTTTTTATAAATATAACACTAGTAATAGTTCTCTTCAAACCATTTATCAGCTGATCTATCTTCTAATATATCTTTAACTTCTGCATTGTATAATTCTCTAGTATGATACATACCAATCATAAATGCCATAACCCTATCAAAATTACCATGATGATTAAACTTAATTAACTCTGTCAACAGTGCAGGATCGTATATTTTATGCAAGTTTAATAATTTTTTACCATTTTCATCTGTTCTTCTTACAGTATTTAACCAATCTCGTATATATATCTCACCTTGACGCTTTCTTGCTTCTGTCATGTGCATACCATATTGACGTTTTACTGTTTTACTTCTTAACTCTCTTTTATCTAACATTTCAAACTCTTCTTGAAGTTTATGCAGCTTTCTATATCGTTTTGCAAAAGCTATTACTTCTCCTCGATCATTCTCAAATCCTATCTTACACCCATAATAATCTGCTAGTAAAAATAAGTTTCTATTATAATCATCTTGTGTTTTTGGTCTACCTACGTAAGATGCTACAATAAGATCATCTGGCTGAGATATATTATTAGGTCTTTTTAGTACATATGCAGCCCCTAAAGATGTAGAGTCTGCAGATTGATTTTGTCCATATGGATCATGACAAATTACATACATATTTATAGGTACTTGTTGTTTTTGATTTTTATAAGGAGATTCATAAATAACTACAGCTCCTGTTGTATCATCATCTTTTCTATGAGGGTATTTTAAAACTTGTTTTAAGTTACCATCTATTTTAAATTTAACTTCATTTTTGGAATCATAATATAAGTTACCTACAGTACCTATAGCGTGTAAATTATTAGCTTTTATATTATTATATTGTTCTTGTAGTGATGCTATATCAAATAAATTAGCAGTAACTTGTAATGTAGCTTCTTGTGGAGAAAAAGGATGTTCTGCTATATATTGATCTAATGATTTAGCATCAGCTGCTCCTTTTTTCTTTTCTCTCATTTGCTTTTCATATTCTACAGCATCATAAGCTAAAGAGTTACCTTGATCATCTATAAATCCATCTAAATTCTTTTGTATAGGTATAAAATATCCACACGTACTACCCATAGCTCCTTCATCCCATATATTTGAATAATCCATACAATCATATGCCTCTGGATTATAAAATATTTCTTCCATTGCTTCAAAATCAGAACCTTCTGTACCACCTGTACCAAATGCTACCATTAATCCTAAAGTTTTACTACCTTGTCTCATTGTTGGCATTGTTACTTCCCATGCCTTGAGCAGTCCGGGGAATGAACCAGCTTCCTCAAAGAAAACTAATTCACCCGCCTTTCCCCTCACTTTATCTGGGTTGTCTTTTAACGAAACGCCCATTATTTGGGATTTCATTCCCATTTCTATTTCTAATCCATTAACTTTTTTCTTATATCCAGACATCTTATGCATTTCTCTATCTTTTAATCTAGGTTGAGCCCATGCAGTATGGTCATCTATAAAAGATAAAAACTCCCAAGCTTTTGAGAGTAATCCATCACCAATTAAAAATTCTTTAGATGCTGCAAACACAAAGTTTTTACTATTCTTTACAAAAAAGTAATTACGTGCAAGCATAGAACCTGCTTTATAAGAATATCCTTTCCTTCTTGCTTTTAACACAATCATATGTCGATTGTTACTACGAGCTTTATCTATTTCATGGAAATACTCAAAATCTCCA
>Ga0233415_10000881_pt1 | contig 13493 bp, 12 predicted proteins | sample Na_anoxic_12_MG_FD_188631 | JGI IMG/M metagenome (GOLD analysis project Ga0233415, IMG submission 188631) | Seawater microbial communities from Saanich Inlet, British Columbia, Canada - Na_anoxic_12_MG | ecosystem: Environmental > Aquatic > Marine > Inlet | place: Canada: British Columbia... | reverse complement strand
CCACACTTCTCGTTTGTAAAGCCAGAGCTCAGGCCGACAGACTGAAATCACTTTTGGTTCCATACGGTATCCATCTCAGGTTTATTGACTGTTTTCCTGATTTAAAACGAGGCGAAAACCAGGCATATGTGTGTATCGGCCAGGTTTCTTCAGGTTTTGTATGGCCTGCTGAATCTTTGGCTATCATTACGGATTATGAAATATTTGGGTCAAAACATCGACATAGAAGAAAACAGATGCAAAAGGTTCAAACTGAGCTCCTTGCATTTGAAGATTTGAAAAAGGGTGACCTTGTCGTTCACGTTGAACACGGAATAGGGCAGTATAACGGTTTGGTAAAACTGAGACTGAACGGGTCTAGCAATGATTTTCTTTTGATTGTTTATAAAGATGATGACAAGCTCTACCTGCCTGTAGATCGCATGAGCATGGTTCAGAAATACATAGGGGTGGATGGCATCGAGCCTGTTCTTGATAAAATGGGCGGCAAATCATGGGATCGGATCAAAGCCAGGGTAAAAAAATCGGCGGCGAAGATCGCCGGAGAACTATTGAAACTTTACGCCGAGCGCAAGATTGAGCATGGTTATGCTTTCAGGGAAGTAGATACTGATTTTTTTGATTTTGAAGCCGGTTTCCCTTACGAGGAGACATCAGACCAGATTGACGCCATCCAAGACGTTCTCAATGATATGAAAGCATCCATTCCAATGGACAGACTAGTGTGTGGTGATGTGGGATATGGTAAGACTGAGGTTGCCCTGCGCGCGTCGCTTATGGCCGTCAGTGACGGCAAACAGGTTGCCGTACTTGTGCCGACCACGGTGCTTGCAGAACAACATTTTGCAACGTTTTCCGGCCGTTTTGAGCGTTACGCGGTTAATGTTGCGTGTTTGAATAGATTTCGTTCTATACGGGAGCAGCGTAAGATTATAGGTGATCTTAAAGCAGGAAAGATAGATATTGTCATTGGAACTCACAGGCTGCTTCAGAAAGATGTGGCATTTAAAGACCTGGGACTTCTCGTGCTTGATGAAGAGCAGCGTTTCGGCGTCAAACATAAGGAGAAGCTGAAAAAAATAAGAAGCACAATAGATGTTCTTGCCTTAACAGCTACTCCGATCCCAAGAACGCTCCACATGTCTTTGATGGGGATACGTGACATCAGTGTAATTTCAACTCCGCCTGAGCATCGCAAATCTATTGTCACATATATTTCTGAAATAGATGATGCCGTTATTTCAGAAGCCATATTAAATGAGTTGAACAGAAACGGCCAGATATTTTTTGTTCATAACAACATTCACAGCATATGGGCCATGGCAAAACATTTGCAGGAACTGGTGCCAGGGGTCAGGCTTGATGTGGCCCACGGTCGTCTGGATGATGATGTGCTGGAGCAGGTAATGCTTCGTTTCATGAACAAAGAGATAGATTTATTGGTGTGTACCTCTATCATAGAGTCAGGTCTTGATATCTCTTCAGCCAACACAATATTAATCAATCGGGCGGATAGATTCGGACTGGCTCAAATTTATCAATTACGGGGTCGTGTGGGACGGCTTGATGAACAGGCCTATGCCTATCTTTTTATACCCAACGAAAGCACATTGAATAAAGATGCCAGAAAGCGCCTGAAGGTGTTGATGGAGCACAGTGATCTTGGCTCCGGCTTTCAAATTGCAATGAGTGATTTACAAATCAGAGGAGGAGGGACAATTCTGGGAGCTTCCCAGTCCGGTCATATTGCCGCAGTCGGTTATGATATGTTTCTCAAACTGATGGAGAACTCAATGGCAGAGTTGAAAGGGGAAAAAATTCAAGAACGTTTGGAACCGAAAATTAACATTGCTCTGCCTGCTTCAATACCCGAATCATATATACAGGATATCGACCAGCGTCTTTCAGCATATCGTCGTCTGACCAAGATAACAGAATTAGATGAGATTGCTGATTTTAAAATAGAGCTGGTGGATCGCTTCGGTGCTTTGCCGGTTGAGGCTTCAAATCTACTTTTAAAAATCATGCTCAGGGTATTGGCCATAAAGGCGGGCGTGAAACGGTTTGATCTGAGAGGATCGCAGCTTTCCCTTTATTTTTCGGAAGCTCACCAAAAAAATCCCGCAGGAATTCTCGATATTATTATTTCTGAAGGCAAGCGATTTGAGTTTACCAGAGACCATGTGCTAAAAACCGAACTTTCAAAAAGAAAGATAGCCGGTCTGTTGACTGAAACTAAAAATATCTTGAAAGAAATCATCCAACATGTTAACAATTAAAAGTTTAAGTGACTTTGGTGTTAAAACACACAGTTGTTCGATGATAAAATATTTTAACAAATTTATGGTTCTAATCGGTTTTTTATCGATCATTTACCCTTTGGCCGGGTGTGCTGATTCTGAATCTAAACACCGGGATGAATATTTTATCAGGGTAGGAGACAGTGTTATAACAGTTCTTGATTTCAACAGAGCTTTTGAAATTGCCAAAGCCTCTTATGCACATAGTGCAATGCAGCAACCTGCCGCTGCCAGAGAAGCTAAATTGAGGCTTGTTAAACAGATGACCGAGGAGATGATTCTACTGGAAAGAGCCAAAGATATCAGCATTAAGATTACTGATGAAGAAGTTAAAAAGGCTGTTGAAGATATAAAACGGGATTATCCCGAAAATGTATTCGATCAGATATTACTCGAGTATGCCGTGCCTTACCAGTTATGGGAAAAGGGATTAGAGACCCGTTTGCTCATGGAGAAGGTTGTTGCCAAAGAGTTGGATGATCAGATTGTAGTGACACCTGATGATGTGTCGAAGTATTATGAAGCGCATCACGAAAACAATGAGTTGACACCGGACATGAAAGAGGTGCCGGAAGATATAAAAGAAACCATAATAAAAAATTTACGCAGGAAAAAGATTGAAGAAGCTTATAAACCCTGGATAAAAAAACTTCAAAAAAAATATATCATTGAAATAAATAAAGCACAGTGGGAAAAAATCACCGTTTCGCAAACTGTACGATAAAACTCGGGTTAGAAGGAAGGGTGGATGTTTAAAGGCATGGTAAAATATGTAGTATATTGCATAATATACTCTTTTTGTTTTTGTATGTTCGGTTTTCCCTTGGTTGCTAAAGCGGAAAGTGCAGAAGTTGTTGGCCGAATTGTAGCGGTAGTTAATGACGACATTATTACACTTTTCGAACTGAACCGATCATTTAAGCCATATGCAGAAAGAATCCGAGCAATGGGTTATTCAACCGACAAAGAGCATAAGATGCTCTTCAAGGTGCGTGAGGATATGCTCAACCAGCTTATCGATCAGAAAATTAAAGATCAGGAGATAAAACGCTTTAGAATTAAGATAAGTGAAAAAGACATAGATCAAACCATTGAGCGGATTAAAGAAGCGAATTTTTATACGGATGAAGATCTAAGAGCAGCATTGGTCAAGGATGGATTATCAATGGAGGAGTATCGTGAGCGGATAAAGGAACAGATACTCAGGACAAGACTCGTTAACATTAAAGTAAAATCCAAGATTGTGATTACAAAAGAGGACATAAAATCTTATTATGAAAACCACCAAGACAAATATGGTGGGAAGAAAAAATATCATCTTTACAACATAATTATAAAAGTTCCTTCATTTGCCGATGAAAAGGAAAAGCTTAAGATTAAGGCGAGAATGGATTCAATTCTGAAAGAATTAAACGAGGGAAAATCTTTTGAAACCATGGCCAAGAACTATTCTAAATCATCTCTGGGCGCTGAGGGCGGTAATTTAGGTTTGTTCGGGCTTGATGAGCTTTCTCCACAGTTGCGAAATATCATAAAAGAGATGAAGGCAGGTGAGTTTACCCCTGTACTCGATACAGATCAGGGATTTCAGATTTTTCTTGTTAAGGAAATTGTTCAAACTTCGGGAAAGCCTCTGGAAGATGTGTCACCTGAGATTGAAGGAATACTTTTTAATGAAATTGTTGAAAAGAAATATCAGTCATGGCTTGAGGATCTACGTAAACAGTCTGTTATAAAAATTATCAAATAGTTCCATATTATCATATGCAAAGTGACCGCAGCAAAATACTTATCGATAGCATCAAGAGATTGCTGAGACGGAATGCTTTAACCCATCTGCGAAAGATTGTTAACAAGACACATGCGGCAGATTTGTCTGTGGTGTTCCATTCTTTGTCGCTCCCCAACCAGCATAAGCTCTTTGACATGATAGATGAGACCGAGCAAAAGGGTGCTCTCTTCAGCGAACTGGATGAAGATGCCTTTCTTGCGTTTAATGAAGGCATTGAACTTGATGATGTAGTCGAGATTTTTGAACACATGCCCACTGATGATGTGGCCGACCTGTTAGGACATTTGCCCGAGAAAAGGTCTGACGCCATTATAAAAAGGATGAAAAAGGAGAGTTCCGAAGAGGTTGAAGGTCTGCTTCACTATGGTGATGATACTGCCGGCGGCATCATGGTTCCTGATTTTATTGCCTTGCGAGAAAATACAACTGCCAAGGAAGCCATCGAGTCGCTTCAAAAAGAACATCTGGATGTGGAGATGCCGTTTTATCTTTATGTGGTAGATGAAAATGGCAAACTGGTGGGCGTTAGTTCTTTGAGGCAACTTGTGGTGGTTCCACCTGAAACACCCATTAAAGGCTTCATGACAAGGGATGTGTTTTCTGTTCAGACCAGCATGGACCAGGAAGAGGTGGCAAAAATAGTTGCCCGTTATGATATTCTTGCGGTACCGGTAGTAGATGACAAAAACCAGTTAGTGGGTATTGTCACGGTGGATGATGTTATAGATATCATCAGAGAAGAGGCTACAGAAGATATTTTAAAAATGGCCGGTGTGGGCGGCGAAGAGTTTGTCGAAACACAGTCTGTTTTTAGAAGCACAAAAATTCGGCTGCCTTGGCTTTTTGGAAGCTGTATCGGTGGCATCATTGCATTTTTTATTATAGGCCACTTTGAAGGAAGTTTAAGAAAGCTTGCATATCTTGCGGCCTTTATTCCGGTCATCATGGGTATGGGCGGCAATATCGGCACCCAGACTTCCACCATTGTGGTGCGGGGTCTTGCAACTGGACGCCTTAACATTGGAGATGCCTGGTCAGTAGTCTTCAAGGAGCTTGCTATCGGTTTTATACTGGGTGTGGTTTATGGGTTTTTGATTGGTTTGGTGGCCCAGCTTCGATACAGTACGTTTCAAGTTGCCATATCCGTTGGACTCGCCGTGATCAGTTCCATGTCCGTTGCTGCCTTGGTTGGTTCTTTAGTGCCCATGGGATTTGCAAGGATAAATGTCGATCCTGCCGTGGCAACCGGTCCCTTTGTAACCACAGCCATAGATATTGTCAGCGTTTATTTCTATTTTAAAATCGCTACAACACTTCTTGGTATATGAAAAGATGTCAAGCTTTTCAACGCCTGCCATCATGCTTCGCCGGATCGAATTTGGAGACTATGACCTAATTGTTACGTTTTTTACTTTAAATAAAGGTAAAATTTCAGTAATTGCAAAGTCCGCTAAAAAAAGCACAAAACGATTTGCAGGCATACTTGAGCTCTTTTCAGTATTGGACGTGATATGCAGTATCAGTCGAGGCAAAGGATTACCTGTTCTTAAGGAAGCGACATTAAAATATCCTTTTTCCAACATCAGATCCAAGATAATAAAAACAGCTTATGCCAGCTACTGGGCTGAATTGATCAATCAATGGATGGAAAAAGGTCAAAAACAGGTCCAGCTTTTCCACCTGTTTCGGCATGTTCTGAGAGAACTCGATCTGGACAATACACCCGAAGCGGCGCTTTCCATCCTGTTTCAGATAAGATTTCTGACAATAGCCGGCCTGGGTCCAAATTTAAAACGGTGCAGCATCTGCCAGGCTGAAATGGAGAAGATGAAAGAAACCAGGATAAAATTTGATCTTTCAAAGGGAGGGATTATATGTGGTGGGTGTGCTTCCGGTGTCTTACAGAAGATATTTCTTTCAAAGGGAACCATTAAACATCTTTTGTGGATCCAAAGGGGGGACTTAACAAGGGCCGTTCGAATCAGATTTGCTTCCCAGGCTTTAATGGAAAGTCTGGAGTTTTTAGAGGCATTTGTGCCTTATCATTTAGGGAAAGAACCCCGTAGCTTGAAATTTTTACGGCAGATAAGGGAATGATCAGAAAGCAGAGGACAGAAATCAGAGGATAGAGGGCAAAATTAAAAGACAGAATTGAAATGCAAGACCTATCACGCAACATGCAACGTGCAACACACACCTTTAAAAGCATCATTGAATCGCATCAAATTGAGACATCAGCCCCTTGCAGAATCGATATGGGCGGGACGCTGGATATCAGCACGTTTTATTATCCGCTCATGTATCTTTCCCCGTGTACTGTCAACATGGCAATCGATTTGAGAACCCGGGTACGACTTCATCCCTACGAAAAAGGTATGGTAAAAATTTCTTCAAAAGGTTTTATCAGTGCAGAATATCATCTCGATGAAGCTCCTTTTGATCATCCGCTGGGCCTAATGTTTGCAATTGCAGCTTATTTCAGGGCCGAAGGTGTGCATATTGATATCAACTCTTCATCACCACCACGCAGTGCTTTAGGGGGATCATCCGCAGCGGCAGTGGCGCTTGTCGGGGCCTTTTCATGTATTTTTGAACAAATGGGTGTAAAACCGCTTTCCAGGCTTCAGATTGCACTGCTTGCCCAGGCCTTAGAAGCAAGCGTGGCAGGCGTTCCGTGCGGACTCCAGGATCAGCTTGCAGCTGTGTATGGCGGTGTTAATGCATGGTACTGGCAAGAAGGCACTAAAAAGCCATATTTTAGAAAAAAGGTCATTGTGAGGAAAAAATCCTTTAATAACCTTAAACATCACCTGCTGTTGGCATACTGCGGTGTGCCACACGAGTCAAAAGATATTAACAAAAAGTGGGTTCGGCAGTTTCTTGTAGGAAAAAATCGTGAGCTTTGGGCTGATATTGTTGCATGCACACAAAAGTTTGCTGAAGCTTTACATGCACTAAATTTTAAAGATGCTTCGGTCTTAATGAACAGGGAAGTGGCCATCAGGAGAAAGATGACCCCGGAGGTTTTTGATGATGTTGGAGAAGAACTTGTAGATTCTGCCGTGAAAAACAACTGTGGTGCGCGATTCACGGGTGCCGGTGGGGGGGGCTGTATTTGGGCACTGGGTGAAATCGAAGATATTGACAATTTAAAGGAGATATGGGAAAAAGTTCTTTCAAGTAGAAAGGACGCCCGTCTGTTAGATGTAACGATAGATTCAGAAGGGTTATTGTGCAACATTCATAAATAGTGCCTGAACGAAAACTGTCTTTTTCGCTAATATCTACGTCAGGCTCAAATTTTAATCCTCGAAATACTAACAGTATTACTGCCTGCCCCGTAGGTCCGGCAGATCGTACTGGGGTGGTTAAAATTTTCGTCTTCCTTGATCTTAACAAAAAATCCTAGTTTTCGTTCGGGCACTAGATAACAACAAGTTAATGAGGGGAAAGAAATGAATTTTCAGGATGTTATTATGTCGTTAGAGAAGTTCTGGGCTAAAAAGAGGTGCGTAATTGCTCAACCCTTGGACATAGAGGTCGGTGCCGGAACATTTCATCCAGCCACTCTGCTAAGGGCGCTTGGTCCTGAGCCCTGGAATGTAGCTTATGTTCAACCTTCCAGGCGGCCCACAGACGGTCGCTACGGTGAGAACCCGAATAGATTGCAGCATTACTATCAGTATCAGGTAATACTGAAACCTTCTCCTTATGATGTGCAGCAACAGTACCTGCAAAGTTTAAAGGTGCTCGGAATCGATCCACTTGAGCATGATATAAGGTTTGTGGAGGATGACTGGGAATCCCCCACACTCGGTGCGTCAGGTCTTGGATGGGAAGTCTGGCTGGACGGTATGGAGATTACACAATTTACTTATTTTCAACTTGCAGGAAGTGTCGAATTATTCCCCATATCTGTGGAACTTACTTACGGATTGGAACGAATTGCCATGTATCTGCAAGGCGTTGACAACGTTTATGATCTAAAATGGAACGATGATGTTACTTATGGACATGTCCATCATCAGCAGGAGGTGGAACAGTCGACCTATAATTTTGAGAAGGCAGATGTGGGAATGCTGCTCGAGTTTTTTGATAAGTACGAGGCCGAAGCCGATCGCATGGTCAAGGAAAAATTAATTCTCCCTGCTTATGAATACTGCTTGAAATGTTCACATACATTTAACCTTCTAGACGCTCGTGGCGCAATTAGCGTTATGGAAAGAACCAGTTACATCGGACGTATAAGAAACCTTGCCAGAGCATGTGCAGAAGGATATCTGGAGCAAAGAGAGAAGATGGAGTATCCTCTGATGAAAAAGGAGAAATGATATTAAAGGCGGTTTCGTTTATAAGATGATGTTTAATGGTTGATATAAGATTAATGGTGCATGACTCATGAATGCTCTAATTTAATTTTTGCACTAGATTAAATAAAAACAGAGGTGGATATGGAAACTTTATTGCTTGAGATAGGGACGGAAGAGATACCGGCAGGTTACATTGAACCTGCGCTGAATGTAATAACATCAATGCTGCTTAAAAAAATGACTGATGCCCGTATTGACCATGGCAGTGCCAGGATCTTTGCAACTCCGAGACGGCTTGCGGTGGAAGTAAAAAAAGTTGCAGCCAAACAAAAATCCTTGACCTCGGAAGTAGTGGGGCCTCCTGAAAAGGTCGGGTTTGATAAAAATGGCCAACCCACTGTGGCGGCGAAAAAATTTGCTGAAAAGGTTGGGGTTTCGGTAAATGATTTAACAATAAATGATACGCATAAGGGAAGTTATTTGTGTGCAAAAGTAACGGAGCGCGGGCTTCCAACCAGAACATTACTAAAAAACATCCTGCCGGAAGTGATTCTTGCTACGCCGTTTCCCAAGACCATGAAATGGGCTGAGCTTGATATTCAATTTGCCAGGCCGATACATTCGGTCGTAGCTCTTTTGGGAGAGAAAGTAATTCCTTTTACCCTGGGAGACACAAAAAGCGGAAGATATACTTATGGACATTACTTTATGAATCATAGCAAAGTAAAGATTTCCAGCCCCAAGGGCTACATTAAGACCATGCGTTCCGTAAAAGTAATAGTCGATCTTCAAGCACGCAAAAAAAGTGTTGAAAAAGAGATCGATAAGGCTGCAAAAAAAGTTGGCGGGAAGGTGTTACCTGATGATGAACTGGTGGAGATCGTGAAGAACTTGGTCGAATATCCTGTAGCTACGGTCGGTAAATTTGATAAGGAGTTTTTGGAAGTTCCCAGTGAAATACTGATTACCGCCATGCGAGAACACCAGAAGTATTTTGCCGTTATAGACAACAAAGGAAATCTCATGCCCTGTTTTGTGGCGGTAAACAATACCCGTACCAAGGATATGAACCTGGTGTCAACCGGGCATGAATGGGTGTTGAGAGCCCGCCTGGCGGATGCTCAATTCTTTTACAAAAGTGATCTGGAGTATTCCTCTGAAGATAGAGTCGAAAAACTGAAAGGCGTTCTTTTCCAGGCCAAACTCGGGTCCATGCATGAAAAGGTTAAGCGTCTTCAAAAAATTGGAGGATTTCTGGCAGATAAAGTTGAAAAGGGTTCAAAGTTGAAAAAGCATGTTACGAGGGCTGCCTGGTTATGCAAGGCCGATCTTGTTAGCCATGTTGTGGTTGAATTTCCCAAACTGCAGGGAATTATGGGCAGAGTTTACGCTTCTGTTACAAAAGAACCCGCTGCAGTGGCTACAGCAATTGAAGAACATTACCGGCCGATTTATTCAGGGGGAGAGCTTCCTAAAACTAGGTCAGGTGCAATACTTGCCATTGCCGACAAGATCGATAACATCTGTGGGCTTTTTTCAATAGGGCTTATTCCCACCGGCGCTTCCGATCCGTATGCACTCAGGCGGCAGGGCATCGGTATTGTTCATATCATGCTCGACAAAGATTTCTCATTTTCTTTAAGGGATATGATTGAAAAGAGCATAAAACTCTTCGGCATAAAGGGCGCCAAGAAGATTCGAGAAATTGCTGACAAAGTAAATAACTTTTTGTATAATCGCATAACACATCAACTGGCTGAAGAAGGATTTTCAAAAGATGTCATTGCTGCTGTTGCAAGTGTATCAGCCGATAACGTACCTGATCTATGGAACAGGGTGCAAGCACTTCAGGACCTTAAGACCGCGCCTGATTTTGAACCTCTGGCCGTTGCTTTCAAACGAGTCGTCAATATCATAAAAAAGGCCAAGGCGTTTAAAGCAACGTCTGTAAATGAGAGTCTTTTTCAACATGATTCTGAGTCTGCTCTTTATTCGGATTATAAAAAAGTCAAAAAAAAGGTTTCAGACAATCTTGACAAAGGAGATCTGGAACAGGCTCTGCATGAGATCGCTTCCCTCCGGGATACGGTAGATGCTTTTTTTGATGGTGTTTTGGTCATGGCAAAAGAAACAAAAATACGTAGCAACAGACTTAGCTTGCTCAAGCACATAGCAGATTTGTTTGAAACCATAGCAGATTTTTCAAAAATATCGACTTAGTGCTCTAATTCGCAAATTCGATTACGTGTTTTTATAAAGACAACTATCCCGTATAAGTTGAATTCTAAAAGTTTGAAGTTTGAAGTGCCTAAAGTGAGCTAAAGTTGAGGAACGCGCTTTCAGCTCGATCAATTATGACAGTCTCGTAAAAAGTCACAATATGACGGCAAAGTAAAAAGCTCCAAATTCAAGGCGCGCAAATTCCGAGGAATCGGCTATCCGCCGGTCCCGTAGGGAATGTACATATAGTACGTCGCAGTGACGAGGAATGTAGCGCAACGCAGAAGTTGGACTTTTTACGAAGCCGTCAATTATAATTTTATATGTTCAAGCAAAACCTTCCTTTTAAGCGTAGCCTCGGCTGTCTTTTCAAACTGTTCTGTGACATCTGACACAAAGAGTTTGAACTCTCCTTTTTTGCCCAGCAAATTGTCAACTTCCGGATGTGTATCCAGAAAATCTTTTACATTTTCTGCAAGAGCAATGGAAGAATCGATGACGGTTACCCTTTTGCCGATTTTTCTTTGAATTTTATCTATTAAAAGAGGATAATGGGTGCAACCCAGAATAAGTGTGTCTATCTGACTTACTTTTAAAGGATGCAGATATTTTTTAATTATCATCACGGTTTCGGGTTTTTTCAGCCATCCCTCTTCCACCAAAGGAACCAGAAGCGGGCAGGCAACTGAATAGACCTTAGCCTCCGGTTTCATTGCCCTGATTTTTTTTTCGTAAATGCCGCTTTTTACCGTTGCCCGCGTTCCGATAATCCCGACTATTAGATTTCTGGAACTTTCAACTGCTTTTACTGATGCCGGAGATATAACTTCGAATATAGGAATATCAAAATTTTCAGCTACACTATCAGAAGCTACACTTGAAGCGGTATTGCAGGCCATTACAACAATTTTTGCACCCCGCTTTAAAAGGAACCGGGTATTTTCGATAGCATACCCGACTACAGTTTTGGGGCTCTTGCTTCCATATGGCGTACGAGCGGTATCGCCAAAATAGATAATGTCATAGTCGGGGAGTTGCTTCATAAGTGACCTGACAACGGTAAGCCCCCCTATTCCCGAATCGAATATTCCAATCATTATTATCCTTCCATGAGTATCAAAACAAGCTGCCCCTTTTAAGGGTGATAATTTGACTTTTTTTTGATACACTTATATTTGTTTACATTCCATAGCAAACGACAAATGAAAAATGACAACCGACCCATACAAGGAGCATGAATGAATTCACAAAATCAAACTCCGGCCATGAACCAGAAGATTTTTAAACTGGGACTTTTGGTGGAGACGGTTTCAGTATATTTGATGTGTTGCAGCCTTGCAGATACTGACACGACGATCTCGACCAAGAAACTTTCCGAAATGTGGAACAGTACCAGAGCGTCATTACTTGAAGGTCTGAAAGACCTTGAAACAAGAAATATTCTCCGCAGGATAATTTCGGACAGGGCGGGGAATAATGTTTACAAACTATTAGATGTAAAAAACTGGAAGCTATAGATTTTTTGTAAGTTCTTTACGGACACATTCCTTTACAACGCTGTCAGGTAAATCTGTTCGAATGCCGGAACATAGTGCAGCCATGATGTGCCAGTTGTTTATGTCAACCAGTACGCTTTTTATAAAAGGCCAATTTCTGCACATGCGGGGTTTGACCGAATGAATCGTGCATAGTTCGTCCCAGAATATGCAATATGCGTCCCTGCCCTGTGCCAAAACCGGTTTTCCCCCCGACATCTGGCAGTAATTATCGATAAAACTCTTATGATCGATATTAAGATAACCGGTTATGGCTTCAATCTCTTTATCGGTTACAAATGTACCTCCATACCCCTTGCAACACTCACCGCATTGCTGGCATTTGAAAATATCTAACGGTTTTACATCCTTATACGGCATGCCTGGTTTCCATGGCTTTTTTCAGGGTAACCTGGTCCACATATTTTAAATCACCTCCAATGGGGACGCCGGAAGCGATTCGTGTTACTTTGATCCGGTAATTCTCTATACGTTCTGCAATATAGGCTGCAGTGGCTTCGCCTTCTACATTTGTACTTGTGGCAAGAACAACCTCTTTGATTTCCCCTTGGGATATCCTTGAGATAAGTTCTTTGATCCTGATGTTATCGGGCCCTATACCGTCCATGGGAGACAGAACGCCTTCAAGGATATGATACAGTCCCGTAAAAGAACCCGATTTTTCAATTGCCACCATATCGGCAGGTTGCTCCACCACACATAAGATTGAAGAAGTTCTTGTCCGGTTACTACAGATATTGCAAATATCGGTGTCGCTTAGCCCAAAACAGATAGAACATAATCTTATTTTATCTTTCACCTCGACAATACTGCTTGAAAGCTGTTCCGCCTCCCTGCGCGGCGCGCGGAGTATATGCATAGCAAGCCTTTCGGCAGTCTTTTCTCCTATACCCGGAAGCCTGGAAAGGCTTTTAATCAATTTAAGAATAGATGATGGATAGTGGTTCATAGTGGCTACATCAATCCAGGTATACTAAGACCGCCAGTGAGTTTGCTCATTTCTTCTGTGGCCATTTCCTGTGATTTTATTAAAGCGTCATTTATTGCTGCAAGTACAAGATCCTGAAGCATTTCCACATCGTCAGGATCAACCACTTCCTTTTCTATCTGAATGGATAATACCTGTTGCCGACCGTTGGCTACAACTTTTACCATACCTCCACCGGAAGTTGTTTCAACCGTTTTATCCGCCATTTCTTCCTGTAGCTTTAACATCTTAGATTGAAGCTGCTGGGCCTGTTTCATCATCTTTCCCATGTCTTTCATTTAAACACCTCCTATAAAATCTTAACGTCAACGATATTGCCGTTGAAAA
>Ga0233415_10000880_pt1 | contig 13494 bp, 14 predicted proteins | sample Na_anoxic_12_MG_FD_188631 | JGI IMG/M metagenome (GOLD analysis project Ga0233415, IMG submission 188631) | Seawater microbial communities from Saanich Inlet, British Columbia, Canada - Na_anoxic_12_MG | ecosystem: Environmental > Aquatic > Marine > Inlet | place: Canada: British Columbia... | reverse complement strand
CACCGACTCGCCCTCTTGTCGATACTCGCGTAATGGGAATGTTGGAACTCAATAAGATCCCATCGGGATGCAACGTTATAGTCGCTATCATGACGCATTCGGGGTACAACCAAGAAGATAGTATTTTGTTCAATCGCGGTAGTATCGATCGTGGTCTGTTCCAAGCCACCATTTACCATACGGAGAAGGACGAGGATAAGAAGATTCATGGAGACGAGGAGATTAGGTGCATTCCGGACCCAAAGAAAACAAAAGGCATGAAGTTCGCAAACTATGACAAACTGACTTCTCGAGGCGTTATGCCGGAGAACGCACTTGTGGAGAATAGGGACATTATTATTGGAAAGGTACATCCTATTAAGGAGAACCGAAACGACCATACAAAGGTCATGAAGTATCAAGATCAAAGCCGGATGTACAGAACACATGAGGAATCCTATATTGACAAGAGTTACATTGAGAGAAATGGAGATGGATATCCGTTCTGTAAAGTGCGCATCCGTACAGTAAGGAAACCAGTGATCGGTGATAAGTTCAGTAGTAGGCATGGACAAAAGGGTACTATTGGTAATATCATCTCAGAAGCCGACATGCCTCGCACAGCAGACGGAGTGGCACCAGACATCATCATCAATCCTCATGCTATTCCTAGTCGAATGACAATTGGGCAGTTGAAAGAGACGTTACTTGGGAAACTGCTACTAGAATTGGGTTTGTTCGGCGACGGTACAGCCTTTGGTGGACATGATATCAAGGATATTTGTAAAGAGTTGTTGAAATGCGGTTATGAGAGTGCAGGGAATGAACTATTATACAATGGTATGACGGGAGAACAACTCGAGACGTCGATCTTCATGGGCCCTGTATTCTATCAGCGTCTGAAACATATGGTGAGTGACAAGACACATAGCAGGAGTACAGGACCTATGGTGAACTTGTCACGTCAACCTGCGGAGGGGCGTGCGCGTGATGGTGGTCTACGGTTTGGAGAAATGGAGCGTGATTGCATGATATCGCATGGTGCTTCGCGTTTCATGAAAGATAGGATTTATGATTGCTCCGACAAGTTCGAAGTATACGTGTGTGCGAAATGTGGCATGATTGCCGCATATAACGATGAACAACACATACATCTTTGCAGGACGTGCGGGAACAGGGCTGCATTCAATCGCGTACAGTTCCCCTATGCAGCCAAGCTTCTCTTTCAAGAGTTAGCGACGATGAATGTGGGTGCACGAATTATGACGTAATTCTTAGACTAGTAAACTTTTTTCTCGACGTGTTTATATAGATGGCAGGCTTAACATTCACATCCGCTTTAGGGAATGTATGCGGTGGTTTTGGTTCGTCGCTTCCTTGCACACTGATTGCTCCAGGCGGCACACCGATGGGTGGATTATTGGGTGGCGGTGCAAACTCAACCTCTGGGTCTGGTATGGAAGGTGGCCAACAGCGTGGAGCAAACAGACTCTTTTCACGCCGTGTGTTTAACACCCGCAGCTACTACAGGGATACCAGCGCTGGTGCTGTGACTCGTTCTGCGATGATTCTGAATGGTGGCTACCGTTCCGTCATGAATGCAGGTGATCCCCTTTGGCGTTACAATCAGTCGTGCGGCGGGTCTGATCAGGTGGCGGGCCGTATTCGGAATGGAGCCAACGCGAGTGCTCGTGGACCTTTGGCTGGGGCAGCGATGGATAGCGATTGTGGGCGTTCTACAGGGTTCGGCAGTTTAGTCTTTGTAACGGGCAAGGACCAGAACCAGCTGGCTTCTGGCAATCAACGCTATGTCGCCGATAGTTCCAACTTCACACGGTTCAAGAAGACGGCAAGCCTCAATGGCAACTACAATGATAACAGCTTTGGTGGCGATCTCCCTAGCAACCAGAAGGTCGCTTTAGGCCGTGTCAGAGGTTAAATCACTCATAATACTATAAATATCTAGATGATATATATAGTAGATGTATTCGGGTATGCTGGTCAATGCGTCTTTCCCGCAAAGACAGGTTAATAATAATGGGTTTCTCACATCGACAATGGCAATGCCTTTCAAGTCAATAAATATGACCCAAGGTTCAGGGCTGTCCAATTCGATTATGATCTATAACAGCAAGAGTGGTGGTGGTGTTGGTGTTCATGACTCTTCGTCATACATTTCGCAGAAAAAGAATATCGCAGTTGGTAAATCCATGGCAAAGGTTGGACTTGCCTCCGATGCCGCATTAAGCTTTAGGAGTCAAGACAACAATTTAGTAAATAGTAGACTATCGCGTTGTCGTTCGGGTGGGTGTGTCGCTCCTGCGAAAAAGGGTGCGAATACATCTTTCATGTCGGGTAGTGGATGCTGCTCATCGTCAACTCTAGCAAATAAGAAAATGTTATAAAATCTTGAGTACTATTATAGATGAACAAGTACATCGTCGAGTTCGTTGGGACAATGTTTTTCGTATACGTGATCCTCGCAACTGGGAATGCTCTGGCCATCGGTGCTGCGCTCACCATAGCTATTCTCGTGGGTGGTCCTGTGTCGGGAGGTGCTTTCAACCCAGCCGTAGCTGTAGCTTTAGTGGCTTCTGGAAAGCTGCCTCAGAGCGATATCGTACCGTACGTATTGGCCGAAGTCGCGGGTGCCTTAGCCGCTTATCAAATCTGGAAGTATTCCATCTTTTAAAAAGTTTTGTAGCCTTATTCTATAATGGTCAAGAGATCAAGAAGACACACGCGGGTGAAGCGTAGAACTCGGAGCGTAAAGAGAGGTGGGTGTGCCTGTGCCTCACCTATGGCAGGTGGGAAGAGACGCAGCAGGAGACGTGGTTCTCGGCATAATAAGCGCGGTGGAAACTGGTTTAACAGTTTGAAGAACACGGCTATGAATGCATTTGGAACTGCGAAACGTGGTGTGAAGCGCGCGTTTGGTGCGACAGAGCGTGTTGCAAGCAATGTAGGTCATGGTGCTGTTAGGGCTGCGAGTGGTGTGGTGAGCGGTGTTGAGAACGTAGGTCATAAAGCTGTTGGTGCGGTCACATCGATAGGTGGTGGCTCGAAGCGTCACAGCAAGCGCAGACACTCTAGAAAGACGTCCAGAAAACAGAAGGGGCGTAGACACAGCAGAAAGTAAGGTTTCATATTTTTTGTAGACTTATTCTATATGGCGAATAAGTCTCACAAGCGTAGTAATAGAAATATAGTTAAGAGAAAAACGCGGAGACGTAGCGTTCGGCGCCTTCGGCGCGTTCGACTTACGCGCAAACATGGCGGTAGGCGTTTCAGTCATCACGCGAATCGTGCCCGTCAAAGGATGAGAGAGGCACGTGAGAAAGCCAAAAGGAAGATGGAAGAAATGCGTAAAAAGGCAGCAGCGAAAAAGGCAGCACTGGCGGCGAAAGCTAGAGCAGCTAAAGAGAAAATGGCTGCAAAAGCTACAGCAGCTAAGGCGAAAATGGCTGCAAAAGCTACAGCAGCTAAGGCGAAAATGGCCGCTGCTAGCCGACGGGTTGCCACAAGCAAGGTAGGAAGAAGCATTGCTAGAGGATCGCGGAGTGTCGGGCGTGGATTAGCTACCGCAGGACGAGGCATTGCTAAGGGAACGCGGAAACTCGGGAGCGGATTAGCTACCGCGGGAAGAAGCGTAGCTAGCGGGACACGTCGTCTTGGGCAAAGAATCGGAAACAGTGGATTCGGACGAAGAGCTGCTAGTATGGGACGTGGACTAGGTCGTGGCACCATGAGGTTAGGCAAGTCTGCGATAAGTGGAACACGGAGACTGGGACGACTTGGTGTGCGTGGTATACGTGGTGCTACAAAACTAGGAAAAGGCATGTTCAAAGCAAACGAGAGCGCGAGCATGGGCAGCGAGTCCTCTGGCATGGGCAGTGAATCCTCTGGCACGGGCAGTGAATCCTCTGGCACGGGCAGTGAATCCTCTGGCATGGGCAATGAGTCCCCGACAGGCATTGAGGGACCAGCGACAATGAATCCACAGACGCAGCAGGCTGTAGCGAACATCACACAAGCACAAAATAAAGCGGATAAGTATGTTGAGAAGGCGCATAAGGAAAATCTTACACGGATGAATAAGCCTGATGCAGAGAAAGCTCGCAGAATTGCTGAAATGCGCCAATGCTGTGAAGTGTGTGGCGATGCAAAAGACTCTAATATCGAGAAAAGCCATCGATTAGCTTGCGGGCTTGGATGTTGTGAGCCAACAGAAGAGGAGAAATCGGCGAACGATGACGCGACAGTGGGGGCGGATAATATTACTCTAGCGCACGCAAAAGGCAACGCATTGATCGAGAAGGCCAATAAAGAAAACGAGAGCACACACGGGAACAATGTAGCGTATGATGCCATTCAACATGCACGCAGAAAATTATGCTGTGATGTATGCGGGACTAAAGAAATCGGATGTGGTGTATCTTGCTGTAACTAGATGCATGGATGATCTCTATAGGTGTGCTTGAGAAAATGCAGACGATGCATAGGGTCGGGTCGGAACTCGCATCGCAGCCCTGCGAAGGTTGTCCCGCGACCCGTAGGGCGTCGATTGTCTTGTTCCACAACACGGACATATTCCTGAAAAGAATGTCTCGAAAAATGATGTTTTTCGTTGAAAATGAACTTCTTCCAACATAGCGATGGTTTATTCCTGTGCATGTAATAAACCATCCTCTTTTACGCGTTTTATTTCTTACGAGCTGTCAAACGATACAATAAAAATATTAGTAAACTGCCAACACCCACCATGTATGCTTTCGCGATGAGGTCATCAGGGATCGCGAACTTTTCATTATCAATAGCCTTTTCATTTCTGTTTGACATAGCTTCAACACAACGTTTTCCTGTGACGGGATTGGTACGGTCCGAAAAGTTGCACGGGCTCATATTCTTGATGTCTAAAGTGGCTACATGGTGTGTCTCGGTAGATACATCATTGTTGGAGTTAATGGTCTCCAATGTAATCGCTTGACACTCGGGTTCACTAGGCATCATGAATGACTGGAATATTTCAAGAGGGTTAATACGAGTAACATTCTCCATAAGACCTGGAATGATGCCCCTAAAGTCGGCAAAGTTCTCACCAAGTCCACTCGATATAAAGGGGATACTTCCTGTCGGAACGTTATTAACATAGATATAACGTTTAGTTTTGCGACCTGTTCCTTTTTCCTTACACTTAGCGCCAGTTTCTAGAAAAAACTTATCCCCTAAAGGCCTTCCCGTCTTAGACGCGGCACCTTTACCTGTGACGAGCATTTCTACATATGCAATGAGTCCTCCTACATCTTTGGCAAGTGCACTGAAGTTGCCGTCGGAACTCATCCCGATTTCAGCAGGCGTGTTAACCTGTTTCCAATAATCATAATTAGGCCCTAGCAAATCTTCTTGCATTTGGTTTACATCTCCTAGAACCTTATCGAAGAAGTTAGTCATATATAATAAGAGTGCGATAAAAATCAGTTCAATCCACTGACCTTTACTTCGCTTGCGTTATTGACACCCATGAGTTTACGAGCTTGGTTGTGTATCTCGGTTGACATCTGTTTCAATTGCGCGGCATTTGCCTTTGCTTGATCTGTTAACTTAGCGATTTCACTTCTTATCCCGTCATCATCAGTAGGCGACATAAACTCATTGAGGCCTTTTTTAATCGCAATAATGTTCGATGCATTCTGTTGAGCTAGATCGCTGCATGTAGAAGAAGGGCCATCTTCATCCACAGTAAATCCTTCAATAGCGGTTAGTGTCGAAAAAAGACCTTTGAATATAATGACGGCAACAGCAGCCAGCAACAAATATACAAGCATATCAATATATTAAAGCCTTATTTTTTCTTTTCACTCTCTTTGATTTCTTTATTTAGATTCGTGATTAAACGTGTGTTGTTCGATACGGTTTTTGCAGCGTCCAAAAACATACCGTATATGCTGGTTGGATTGGAGCTTTTTGCTCTTTCATACTCTTCATTAAGCGATTTGAGTTCGACAGCATTCGTTTGCTCTAGAATTGAAGGCGACATTGTATATTCCTTATATCCTACAAGGCCTTCTTTAGTGGTTAACATGTCAAACAACCTCTCGAAGATAAACACAGCTATTGCTGCTAGAAGAAGATATACGAACATTAGATACTATAGCTAGGGGTTTTATTTTCTGCAATTACTTATATACATGGCTTACACTAATACATGGAAAGGAGATGTATGGGGATTAGTAGGTGGAATGGGAGAATACAAAAAGACCGTGGATGTTGCAGTTCCATCTTTCTCTCGTCCTAGTGTAAACGGTTCTAGTGATAATGCTCACGATTATATTGGACCTGACCGCAGGGCGCGCCCTCTAAAGATTTACAGGAAGCGTCTTATTCCTACGACGGACAGCGGGAGAAGCAAACCAACAATCAGTCAGGTGATGGAAAGGCCTGGTGTAACTGTATATTTAGGTAGCGATGGTCAGGACTGCGCCATATGTGCGGATTTGTCAAACAGCATTGTCTCTATCAAGCAATACTATGGATATCCGAGCGAGTGTGCGCGCTGCTATAAGAAGTCGTGTGGTGACTCTTCTACGAGCGCTCATAGATGCGAGTATTCAAGTGAGGGACACATGGGATATCGTCCTGCAACCACGATTTTGAGCAAAAAATACTATGCTAGTAACGCCTCTTATCTTCGGAGCCGTTCTAGAACATTCCAGCAAAATCAAAGTATGAACCCTGCCGCGGGTGTAGTGTATGAGGAAAATGGAAAACTTCTCTACCCGACCGACGCGAATAATGGTCCGCAAGTATACGACACAGGGAATTGTGAAAACACCACGCGGACGTGCAACCAGACAATATACAAACCTAGTAACAGAAAGTTCATGACGCAAGGTGCAGTGAGTTCCAGCAGCCGAATCGACCGCTTAAAATTAGACACTGCAAAGGAGTTTGAGAACTCTTGGTTAAATAGTACAGCATATCAAGAAAGAGGTGCAGGCATCACAAGCAAACAGTATGATGCGCCGTGTGTTACAAATCTGGCGAATCGTCCAATGTTTGACGGTCTTCGTGTTCGCATGGGCAATCCTACAAGCTGTGTAATTACTCCTATAGCCGATCTATATCATCAGAGCCCGTCGACCAAGATAGTATATTCGCGGTAAAATTGATTACATTACCGAATCGGCTTCATCTGTAAACAATGCAGGATATTACGCACTTCCGCAATCGAGGTGTGCGTAGTCGTGTTGCGTCTCTCATTAAAAAAGTGGACACCCTCGATATTGATAGTGCAGATTATCACAATTACACTCATGCTGTGGCAGGTATTCTTGTCAGAAAACACAACATGAGTGATAAGATTAGTGTCATGCAAGTTGGTCTCGACTTTCTTGTATTATTTGATGGAGACATTCATACTGATGCTATGTATGAGAAGTTCGGAACAGGTCTCGCCGGGTGGTTTGACGACGATAATACATATCACGAGGACTATTTCCTACGAAAAGTAGCCGAAGAGTTGGAACAGGGAAAAATTGTCTTTGTGTTCATGGACTTTCACAATTACATACCGTTTGACGAGGACGAAATATCCGTTGACAATAAGTACGAAACTCATGCAACCGTCCTTCTCCTATATCCTACCAGCAAAGGACATTATGCTGCGTATCATTTTAATCCCCATGGACAGGCAGGAGCCTATATAAACGCATATACAAGTTGCATTAGTGTACGTCGACGTCGAGTTGTACCTCTTAAAACTGGTCTGGATCGGTATATTATATCGTCTCTGATTGATGTACAAAATAAATATCTTGTCAGTGAAAATGCAACGATCCGCAAAATAGAATATAACAATAGCAAACACTACAATTATGTAGGACCGAATCTTCAAGCAGGCGATAAATATGGTGTCTGTTACGTATTCCCAACACTATTCTTGTTGGAAATATGCAAAAATTACGATACAGTGTATACTGTTGAATATAAAGAGCTCGATTCCCGTACGGACACCTTGCAAGCACAAACTCAGACATTTACTACAGGGAAAGAGCTTATTAGGCAACGGAAAATCATGCACCTCATATGGTTTGCTGTAGCGGCCTACTTACCTGAGGCTTACAGGTATGTTCCTCCTCTTGAAGAGATTCCTGGACCAGTGACGGGCGACGCGGGAACAACATTGTCAGAAATGCATCACTACAACATAGTAGAAGACATTATTGAAGAAAAGGGAAGTTTCTTCATCAAAGGCGTGTTCGGTGCAGTAGTCCTTTATCTTACACAGAAACCTTTGCGTGCCGAGGTGTCTACACGACTTCCTAATTGCCGCTAAGGGTCATTGCCATGGGGTCTTCATCACTTAGCTCATCATTTAGCTCATCATTTGCCTCATCATTTGCCTCATCATTCTCTTCAACCGCAGTGTCATCGTTACCGCCATTTTTCATTTGCTCACGGATTGTCTTACGCAGACGAAAATAGTGTTCATAATCCATCCATCGCGTTGATTCATTTCCACCCTCGAGTCTACGATAATAACCCCACGGTCTCCAACGACAAAATGGTATACACAAAGTCCAACATGGACCCGCAGTTTCATCCAACTCGATGCGACGTGCACACTCAGCATGGACCAATTGATAGTATCCTGCCGTACGCCAAACGCGCAGTGTTTCTTTGTTGTTGTTGTCAACAAATACATGTTCCCAATGTCCTCCTCGCAAAATAACAGTGAAGAAGTCCCAAGGGTGATCGTGTAGTTCACAAGAATCTGAAATAACATACTTATTGACGAAAATATTAAAGGGGAACCACGAGGGACGATTTCTCCACAAGAGGTAGTATCTCAGCAAATAAGGCGTATTCGACTTATCATCCATGATCGTTCGCTTACGATCTGTTTTAATCGCCAAAGAGTCGAACATGTTTGTTGCACCGTTTGCAATACTTTTCGTCGCGCACACAATTGATGCGCAAGTGAACATAAGTGTTGAAATACATACACCCTGTGCAAACCACCACGTCTTCTTGATCATCTTAGGAATATACCTTGATGGCTCTACAGCCATATCCAGAACTTTGACTTCATCAGGAACATGTACCGATGAAACATCATCGCAATCTAGCATATTAATATAAAGTAGTTATTAACATTTTATATCAATTTTGTCTATTCATCAGAAAAAAGTCGTACGTTATAGTATATGCGTATTGCTCCTGCTGACACTTGCATCCCCAACAACCTTCAAATGCGCGGTCCGGGCCTTACTAATAAATCTAAACAACCAGGTCTTGCATTCTCTGGCAACGCATGGACAACTCGCTCATCTAAGACTCTTAACACTATATGCCCTAGTTCAACACTCCCTGATATGGGTATGTGCAAAACCATGAAAACGTGTGGCAAACTCTAAAAAACTATGTTGTCCGCTATCCACTTTTTTATTCTCTTGTTCGTTGGCTCCAGTATCCGTGCCAAACCATCTATGTATGTATAGTAATTCGCTTGATGTCTCTGCATAAGTAGCATCGTATGATAAATCACTTCTAACTCATTGTCCGTATAGATATGGACAATGCGTCCAAATATGCCATCCAAGTCTCTCCGCTCTTCAGGTAACTCTGTCTCAATTAACGAACGCGCTCCCTCCGAAGTCTGACTCGCCGTATCCAAACTATCAGAACGTCTTCCTCGCGGTACTTCTAAACTGGATTCTAAATCACCCAAATCCATATGCGGTGCCATCATGTCGCCACCCTCAACTGTCTCTTGCGAGACCGCTGCATTCTCTAGCATGACCTTGTACATATTCAACATCTGCAACAAAGAAGGCCTATCTGTGTCGCAATATGTCTCCAACAACTTCCCTAAACCAACGACGGCCATCTCACGCAAAAGCTCGAAAAGACGCCGCCCTAACTCCCCTCGTCGTAACCCACCGTAGAAACTTCTATATCTCCCTATCACGTTAAACAAATGAAATAAATCATCCTTATTGTCTTGGTTATATGTCCTCCACAAGCCCTGATTCCAAGAAGGATGTTGAATACACAGAATATTGTTGCTAATAGATACCTTCGTGCCTGTAGGGCAAACCGACAAACATGCTAGTTGGATCATCGCCTGCATAGGTTCAAGAACATAATCGATACGTTCCTTAGGACGGGATGTCGCAATTGAACTATAAATGCGTTGAAACTTACTCATGTGATAAACAGAAATTAATGCTTTAGGTAGATTGAGGGTCATATATACTGTATCTAAGAGGTTTTTGTGAGAAACACATTATGTTGTGGAGGAGTTTTGTGATGAGGGAGGTTATGTTTCTGACAATATGCAAGGCAACGATGTATGGCGCTTTTGCGCAGCTGCTCGACTCGCTCGGTGTCTTTCGACCGAATAAGAGTTAGGGTCGTTTTAATACTGTCTATCTGTTGCTGTCCCAGTATCGCGTTCACTTCTTGTAGTCTGTCGAGGAAGAATCTTGGTGTGGGAAAAGATAACAACGAAGCAGGTTTTTGTGATTTGTTACGGAGTCCAGTCAGAATCTGATAGAAACGTATTGCATATGACTCGGTTTGTTTGAGCGCGAAGCCTTTACACACGAGATAGCGTTCTGAATTAGCATAACGACTCGTGTGAGGTTTTACTATAAACACTTCCTCATAGAGACTATTCAAGAGAAAAGCCACATCAATTGAAACTTGAGTGCACATATCGAATACCTTCAAAACGAAATTGCCGCCCTTCTTCTGCAATGCTATTCCGAAAAACACCTGCGCTAAAAGCAAATGTACTAACTCACTCTCTTGATGATTGTAGTCCTTGCTGAAGTCAAAACCACCGTCTGCCGTTATTAGGGCCATAGTGTTTTGATATTTCATGTAACATTGTTTGAGATTTTCTGGTTCCAGCAGGTCACCTGTTCCTGTATGACCTAGTTCAATCTTCACGGCTGGGGTTTTTGCTAAAAAACTTTGTACCTTGTCCCAACCTGGAACTGTGTCATCGTCCTTGTCAACTAATGTCATACCCATGTACTCATCTCTCGTATTATTATCTCTATGATTTGCTACCGCCTCTATAAAACCTCCAGGTCCTTCCGCTAGGTGGAAAGTTCGTATAGGAGTCGTATCTTCTGAATCCAATAACTTCAAATCGTTTATTAGCTCGTGCAACTTGAAAAAAGCGCGCGACAACGGACGATACTTACAAATCGATTGCTTTGTCGTGGGAACATTTGTGTGGATATATTCGTACGGGTTTGTGTATTTCTTATAAATGTCCCATTCGTTAATATGACACATTATTTCATTCTTTGTAGCATCCAAATACTGCTTTAATGACATATTGATAACAGGATTATCTGCTATACTAGTGTCTACAAGGTTCACAACAATGTCACCAGGAGTTAAAACAACAGAATATTTGGGCAACCGATAAATGTTCATAGTTACACTTAGACCATGAACATTTCTAGATTGTTTACATTATAACAAGTTTCTTCTTTGTCTTAGCTGTTCGTCTGGTAATAGGCTTAGCAACAACCGCTTTAGCCTCCTCTAAAACCACGCTCTCAGCTTGAGCCGCAAGATCAGCTTCTACGTGTTCTTCTTGTAAGGTAGTATTCATTAGACCCAGTGATACCTTCTCTGCGTTAACGTCACGCACCTTCTTATACACAAAGTATCTATTTAGGAACGATATCTGTTTTTCACCAGGAGTCATACTAAACGCCGCACCATACTCCTCTCTCTTAGAAGGCTCTCTTTTTGCTTCATTCTGCATTTCACCAAACATTTCGCGAAACGTCCCTAGTCCACTGGGCAGGTGCATTTTCCTTTCCTCATTTCGGGTCAGAGGCACGAAACCATAGTCTTCCATGAGACGTGTCAGGTATTGGTGATTCACCAAGAACTCTCTGAATGTCTTATTAATAGACTCTTGGTATACATCTATCCCATATCCCAAGCAACTACTGTTTGGTTCAAAAGTTTCTCGGTCGTACTGTTTTACAACCTCCCATATCCGCACATCATCTTCCCGAATCTTTTTACCATTTCCCTTCTTGTAGGATTTCAACATCTTGAATATCTGCTCTCCATCGTATGTAGTACCAATAAAGTATCCACCTACACGCGTGCACTCACTGACATTACGAAGAAGCCCCTGAAGAGTCTCCTGATCCCGAAACATATAGTGAATAGCGAACTGAATGGAGCTAACGTTGAAACCTTCCTTTCCTTTTCCAAATTGCTTGTATACACCTTTTCCTAGCTGTTTTTCGTCTCGTACGCCTTCCCCGAATACTGCGCGAGTTATTAACTTGCCAGTCTCACTATACAGCCCCTCAGTATTTCTGATATTGACACTACCATTACCATGTACATACAGTGCTGCGGGCATCTGTTTGAATCTTTTCCGATAGTTCAGATAACGAGCACATGCTCCATCTACGCGGTTCTCAATGTTATCACGTGCGATGTCAATTCCAAAGACAAAGCTCAAACGCGCAGCAATCCATTTCGACATGTCACCCCCTTTCCCAACGGCGTAGTCTATCAAGGTATTGCCTGGTTTGGATACCGAAAGTATTAAACGGTTCTTAACAAACAAGTTGTGGAAGTCCCGCAACCCTCGGGTACTTGTCGAACGCCCCACACGATTGTAGTATATGTCGTCGTCACCTAATTCATCAGGTATACCTTCACCTGTCGCCATCATCTCTCGTGTGACGGGGTTATGCAACGAATGCCAGTTGGTATTGGCCACGTGGTACGCATTCCCATAGTTCTTCAACCCACTTCGATACTCTGCGGTCTTATCGTAACGTACACGGAGTGGCTCCCAACGCCATTGCGCTTCCTTATCAGGATTGTAACGGAACTCGACAATCATTTCATCACTGAAAACTTCACGATCTTCAGTGAACATCTTCTTGTCCCCGTTTCCGTCGTCCGTAATCAGAATATTGCATAATCCTGCATCAGGATCATATGGATCCGTAGGAACAAACATAACTGGTCTATATCCCTCTTCCTTTCCAGTTTCTTCACCCTGAGCAATTTCATCATTTATTATGGCGGCACATGGGTTTACATAGCCGTGTTTCTTCTCGTCAAATCCGACTCTCAGTTCCAGTGTCTTATATTGTGTGAGTTGGTCAATCGACGACGCATCTGTACCATTCTGAAAGACACTTCCTACAAAGTCTTGACCGTTTTTCGACTTCTTAGTACTTACCAGAAAGTCTATCGTATTCCACTTGGGCTCTTTATATTTGAACGTATGCTCCCATCCAGCTTTAAAGTTCTTAGGTTTATCCCCCAAATGGCTACCTCCGACAGGCAACATGCCTGGCGTTAAAATTAATCCATCTGTTTCATACTCAAACATTCCGTCTTAAACCTGCTGCATTACCATACCACAACCTGCAAATATACTTTGACTATCATTCTCAGCATAAAACTTCTTATTCACAAAACGCATCGGTGTAAGTTGACCTTTCACCA
>Ga0233415_10000878_pt1 | contig 13516 bp, 18 predicted proteins | sample Na_anoxic_12_MG_FD_188631 | JGI IMG/M metagenome (GOLD analysis project Ga0233415, IMG submission 188631) | Seawater microbial communities from Saanich Inlet, British Columbia, Canada - Na_anoxic_12_MG | ecosystem: Environmental > Aquatic > Marine > Inlet | place: Canada: British Columbia... | reverse complement strand
AAGACAAACAAAAATGATGTCGCATTTAGCAAGAATTTGCTTAAACCCACTTTCAACATTGTCTCCTGTGCTGGTCTGAAATCCTTTGCCACCCATCCATCCTGTCACTCCTGTTTTGATGTCATAAGCCCAAATCTCAAAAGCATGTTTCATGCCTTCAAAAATAGCCGTTCCAACAAACCCTTGTCCAATGATTCCAATTGTGTCCATCTTAAAATCCTTCTTTCTTCCAGTTGACTGCCGATGATTCAACATTTACCATATTGGCCCAATATATGAATTCCCGATCCATATCTCGTATTACATTACTGACTATTTCTTCAACATCAATGCCGCCCCATGCTTCTAAATCTTGTTGAGCCTCAATAGACCACGTTGCTTTCAATATACGATCTGTCAAAACCCCTCCTTCAACCAGTTCACTTTATCTTTGATTATTCTTGCCCTGCCACCACTGTTAGATGCAAACCTGTAATTGTCTATCCATTCTGTGTTTATGTTTAATGGAAACTCAGGACGACCATCTTGAAGATCATATAATGGAACTTCAACTCTACGAACCGGTAATCCAAACAATGCTGTTAGAGCAGCTTCACGTGCATCATCTGGATCGCTTACAGCATCTCTGTTTGAGTAATGCTGTTGAGACCTCATTTCCGTCAAAGCTCTTTGCCTTACTTCATCTTTAAGCAATTGATATGCTGAATCGATGTAATTTTGACGGTAGTTATCTAACGAAATATACATTCGAGATTGGACACGTCTGTTACCAACTTGAGTGTATGCTGATATAACAGTTTGCCTTCTCGTCAAATCTTCATGTTCTGTAAAATGTATTTCCAATTATCCTCCTAGAATCCTTCCTTTCTCCAATCAAAATCTTTCGGCGGCTTATCAAGAAAAATTACGCCTAAAAAATCAGTGTAATGATATTCGTCTCCACGGTGGATAAGAATCACATCTTCTGATTCCACCCAACCGTAGATACGAAAATCATGTGGATTGAAAATCGGCATTCCGAAAGGAGTATCAGTAGGCATACCCTATGTATGCTTAATCGCATATCACTTCCAAATCCTCATTAACTTTGCAAATCATGGATTCATCAAGTTTAAGATCGCCTCGATGTGCCTCGGCATGGCAGTTCTTACATAAGCACACGCATTTGTTGATCTCATCAATAATTTTGGAGAAAGAGTATGAACACATTTTTGCAACTTCCTTCATTTTTGTTGAGGGATCAAAATGATGAAAATCAATCTGATATGGATTCAGTTCCCCTGCCCAAGAGCAATCTGGGTTTTGACACCCATAATGGGAAGCGACCTTGTTCATGAAAGCCAAACCCTCTGTGCGACGTTTTAATGATCTAGCGAGAACTTTTTCTCTGTTCTTCTGGTAACTCTCCTTGGCACGTAACCTCTTTGCCTCAATTACTTCAGGCTGAGATTCATACTCATCCATATAAGACTTTTTCTTTGCTCGGTTATCGGGAGAAGAGATGTATTCCTTGTAGTAAGCAATCCTCTTCTCCCGATGTTTTCTGGCAGACTTCCTTCCAGCTTCTCGCCTTTTGTCTGCATCCTTGTATGGCATATTATTCCATTCCTTGAGCCCACTGAACTTTTCCTTCTTCGTAGTTCACAGTGATGGACATCGTGTGCGTGACAGCCTTATATGTTCCTGCTGCACTTGAACCATATCCTGATTTTTTCCATGAACTAAACGGCAAATGACTCTCCGCAGCCACCGAGCCACCATTGATGTAAAGCATACCAGTGGTACATTCTTGAGCCAGACGACGATGTTTGCGGAAGTCATCTGTGACAACCCCTAAAGCAAGACCGTAATCTGTATCATTGTAAATTCTAATGGCGTCATCTAAGTCGTTGAAAGGAATCAACGCAACATGAGGGCCAAAAACCTCTTGAGACAAGAAAGGCTTATCCCTGTTCCATTCACACTTATAGACGAATGGAGTTAGGAAATATCCGGGATCAGGATCAAGCCTGCCGCCGTTCAACAACACGCTCGCACTACCTTCATCATCCAACGCATCTTCTTCACGAACAAGTTGGTTAAATGCTTCAACCTTATCCATTTGCTCGTGGCTGATGAGCGGACCATAGAAAGGGGCAGGAGACTTAAAAGGATCGCCTGTAACAAGCGCAGATACTCTATTGGTATATTCTTCTGCAAACTTATCAAAGATGCTACGTTGGACAATCAATCGTCCTGATGAAACACATCTCTGTCCAGAAAGTTTGAAAGCAGATGCAACAGCGGCGTCAAGAGCCAGTTCCATATCGCCATCATCAAATACAATGGTTGCTGACTTCGAGCCGCATTCGATGCAAGTTCTTTTGGAATCAGTAGACGCACAGTGTGTTCTAATATCTTGACCGACTTCTGATGATCCTGTAAAGAGGATGACATCTACATCGCCTCTAACAAGAGTTGCTCCAACCTTGCCATCTCCATGAACCAAATTAAATACGCCTGCTGGGAATCCTGCTTCTTGATAAAGCTCAGCAACTATTTGGTTGACCATTGGAGTAAGCTCAGATGGCTTGTGTACAACGGTGTTGCCCTCAACGAGAGCAGGAGCAGAACTCCAAAAAGAGCCGATAGCAAGAGGAAAGTTCCAAGGAGAGATAACAGCAACAACCCCTCTAGGCTTCCTAATGACATAGGCGTCCTTCGTAGGAAGTTCGGACGCCACACATGTTCCGAATGCTTCTCGTCCAGAAGCAGCGGCGAACTGGCACATATGGAGAGCTTCAATGACTTCTGCATGTGACTCATTAAGATTCTTTCCCGTCTCTATCGATATAGCATCTTTGAGCTTATCGTGATCACGTTTAATGAGTTGTGCAAGAACATCAAAATACTCTGCTCTTCTAACTCGACTTTCTTTTCTCCAAGAATCAAAAGATTCACGAGCGGCTGTTACTGCCAGTCCTGCTTCTTCAACTCTGTTGGGGAAAGTTCCATAAACTTCTTCTGTGGCTGGATTAACTGTTTCATATGATTCAGTTACATCTCGCCATTCTCCGTTGATATAATTTTTGCCTTGGTACATAAGACCTCCATTTCTTGTTAAATTGTACTCTGAAATAAGATTTATTTCAATATGTCTTCAGAAAAATCTGTATCGCAATCTTTGCCGAGACCAGAAGTTAATGAAACTACCGTTTCCATACATTTTTCCCAGTCATTGCGATCTTTCATCCTAATGCAAACCATAGTTTTATACCAATGATTTGAGTCCCATCTTCCATCTCGCTCCGTGCTTAAAAGAAGATATGTAGTTTTTCCCATTGCTCCAGCAAGGTGAGCCACAGATGTATCAATAGTGACAACGATATCTAATGATTCCACCAATTTAGCGGTTTCATAAAAATCTTCTAAGTCAACACTGTAAAGATCCATATCATCGCAACCTTTAATCAACTCAGGAGTGTGAATCACTTTTTGTAATGAATACAAACGAGTGCCTTCTTTCTCCAGCATCTTAAAGTGTTTTAATGGACAATTACGATCTCCACCAACTGTATTATCTGGACTGCCTTCCCAAGCAATTCCCACATTGAGAAAACCTTCTTCAAGTTCTTGTGTTTCTGAAATTCTAATATAAGGATCAGGAGCTTCAATAGTTCCCAGAACAAAAGGTAAATCCATGGATAGAACATGATAATCATGCTCTGGAAGTTCAGGATTGTCTTTGTCTAAAAGTTGTACTTCCAAGCATCCAAATATTCGGTGAAGGTCTTTGGGACAATAAAACATTATCTCACAACCGCCTTGTTTCAAAAGCGGAATGTAACGAGCAAATTGAATGATGTCTCCAAATCCTTGTTCGCCATAAACAATGACTTTCTTGCCATTGATATCTTCGCCTGCCCACCGACTGCTGTTTTCAAAAACGTGTCGATAGTATTCCATCTTGGGGTGTTGTGTTCTATCTTCCATATTAGTCTTTTCTCTTTCTCATCATTGTTCTTTGAACTTTGCAAGAGCTTGTGTTTGCAACGGGAGCTTTGATATAGCCAGAAAGATGCAACAAAGGAGATGCGCCCATTGGAATGTTTTTATATCCTCTGGCCTTCAAGCTAGTTCTTAAATCTTCGTAGTTAGTAGAAGACTCTATCCTTGGATGATAAAGCATTCTATTGTCGTGACAAATTTGTTGTATATGATGAAGCCAAATTGGAGGGAGTTCAAGTTCCGTCAGGTCCGTCAGGTCCGTCAGGTCCGAGTTCGTCGGCTGGCCGTTCCCCTGAAGAACTGTTATCAGTTTGATCCCTTCCTTGCTCCTGCTCGCCAAGTACAAATAAAGCCTCTGCATTGATTATTCCTTCAAGCAGAACTTCTAGCATGACGTGAGAATACACATCTTCACCAAATTGATTACAGAACAAATTAAATGTCCCAGCACCAAATTCTGCTTTTTCTTTTTCTGTGGTCATAATATAAGATAGTTATCCTGACACTCTTCTTATTGAATGATCAAACTATCTCAATACGCCAAAGTCAAAAACAATTATTGTCTTTGTTATTTCGGGCATTCAGACGAATACCTTGTGCAACTTCGCCTTCTTAAGCCAGTTATAGAGAGAAGGTTTCCCGGTCTCAATCTTTATTTTGGCTGCAAGGATGACAAGCATCATCTCTTAGAAGGATGCGATCCGATACTAAAAGTTTCTGAAATCAAAGTCAAAAGACACAACTTCGCTCATATTAGAGAGCTTAAGCTAACAGAAACTCATCCAGTTGAGAATTTGCTTGTAGAATCTGGCATTACAAATTTTGTAATACGAGACACGGTGTTGCCTCAAGAGACAGACCTTTGTGTGATCATCAAAGATGGGTCTCACCCAACTATGCCAATTGAGAGAAACAACTTAAATCACTTGAAAGCACGAATTGAAAGTCAGGGATATAGGGCAGAAGTTCGAAAGGATATCAAAAATGCAGGGTGGGTAGTTGGGGTGGAGAGTGTGCAACTTTTTGAAGCGGCGGCTCAAGGAATACGCACAACATTGGTTCCAACTGGCGTCGGTACACGGTTATACAAACACATGTTTCCAAAGTGTGAGGTCTGGGCATAAATAAAGAACGGATGGGAATAAAAACACTTAGACACATTTGGAGCAAAAATGTCTGTATTTAAGGTAAGACTTCAACATATAACACAGGGACTTTTGGATTTCGATCCATCGACGCACCCACTTGCTACTGGTACTGGCTCACAAGCTGCTACTTATGGTCAAGTTGGAGAACCGTTCGGTGCAGATTTCCCAAACTCCGGTGCTGTTTCGCCACAGCGTTCAATTTTCGCCGCTGGGCCAAGTAAAACATATCGCCTTCTTACCGATGGCGAAACTTTTACTGATTGCAATTACTGGAAGCAATTTGCTTTTCCACAAGTTGCTAAAGAATTTGCGTTCATTGAAGTAGTGACTGATGATGGTTCTACTTATAGCGCAGTTAGCGGAGAAAACTCTTTTGCTGCTGGAGCAACAGAAACCACTTTGAACACAAGTTACGCAACTGTAGCAGTTGACCTTGTGACAACTTATGGTGGTGCAGCAAGATTCCTGCAACTAGATAATTTAGATTCAACTAACGACGCAACAATGGAAATAAATGGCGATGCCGCAGTTGAACTTGTAATCGTTAATGGAACAACCCAATCTTTCCAAAGAGGATCATTGGTTATTTCTTCATTCCGACTCAAAGCTGCTTCTGGAAGTCCTCAGATTTCTTGGATCGCAGGAATTGACTCAGTTTGCAACAGTTAAGACGGTACATGTTTGTACAAACTTGGTTTCTTAAAGTAAGAAGCCAAGCATAGATAATTAAACGGACGGAACAAAAACACTTAGACACATTTGGAGCAAAAATGTCTGTATTTAAGGTAAGACTTCAACATCTCACACAAGGGCAATTGGATCTTGATCCAACGACTCACCCTCTAGCCGCTGGTTCTGGTTCATCGCCAGCTACTTACGGTCAACTGGGCGATGCGTTTGGAGTAGATCATGCCGCTTCTGGTGCTGCTTCGTTGCAGCGTCAAATGTTCGCCGCTGGACCAAATAGAAGCTATCGTCTTCTGAAAGACGGTGAAACTTTCACTGATTGCAATTACTGGAAGCGATTTGCTTTCCCACAAGTTGCCGCAGAGTTCGCTTTCATCGAAACTGTAACTGACGATGGTTCAATTTACAGTGACGTTCCCGGAGAAAACACGTATGCTGCTGGTGCTACCGAGACTCTTACGACTGCCTTCACTGGCACTGTAATTGACTTCGTGACTACACACGGTGGTCCTGCAAGCTTCTTGCAAGTACAGAACCTTGACGGTTCTATCACCATCACTGGTGAATTGAATGCTGATACAAACGTCACATTCACATTGCTTGCTGGAGAAACACAAATCTTTAACTCTGGCGACCTTCAAATTACGCTGCTTCGACTAAAATCGGCTTCAGGTACACCTTCTGCGAGTTGGATTGCTTCAATTCGTTCTACCTGCAACAGCTAATCTGATTGACTAAGAAAATTACGTTGGCAAGAGTCCTTTGGGCTCTTGCCTTTTTTTTTGCGCTTGTATATTAAAGAAATTTTCTTTAATATAACCACATGAAATTTCAAAACTGGACGCCAGAACTCGCATACTTCTTAGGATGGATGATTACAGATGGATATGTAAGCCCACAGGGAATTCATGTTGAAATAGCTTCAAAGGATAAAGAAAGCTTAGATCACTTGCATAAATGGATTCCTGAATCTTTTTTACTTGGGCCATATAAAAGAATTAAAGACGGAAAGGAAACAGAGTCTTTCCGTCTCTCTGTTTATGGGGCAGAAGTGAAAGAGATATTCTCTAAACAATGGGGCATTTCTGATAATAAAACAGGTAGAGAACATATTCCCTTTGAAGTGCCAGAGAAAATAGTGCCACATTTATTTCGAGGTCTTTTTGATGGAGATGGGGGCTGTACAGAGAGAGATAACAATAAACATGAATCTTATTTTGTGTCATCTTCTCGAAAATTACTTGAAGACATTCGTGATATTCATGGAGGCAACAAAGGAAGAAAAATACGTACTAAAAAAGAGCTAAAAAGAAAAAAGAAAAATGGCGAAGCTCGTAGATTTATGTACGCTTGGGAATTTGGTAAAAAAGAATCCCGGAAACTTCGTGATTTAATATACGTAGATGGATATTATGGAATGTCTCGGAAAAAAGAAAAGATGTTTAGACTTTTCTAAAGGTAATTGATTCCCTTTTTGACTCCGTAGAAATACAAATCTTCTTCTTGATCTCGAAACACAACTTCTTCAAAGTCGTTTTCCAAATCCATCATTTCACGAAAATCGCATTCATCAAGTCCACGATAGTAATCAAGAGTGAAAGGGCTGGCCTCGGGACTTGTTGCAGATGTCCCGTGCTCTGGTCTTTTCCTATTTGCGCAAGTAAAGATAAACATGCCATGCGGCTTCAATAGTCTCACGACATTCTTCAGTGTCTCTTCAATGTACATGTCATGTTCGAAGCATTCTGTTGAAATGATTGTATCAAAAGATTCGTCTGGCTCATCATATTCGTGGGCCTTGCAGACAACATCTACATTGTCTCCAGAATCCAAATCAAGGCCAATGTACTCTTTGGACTTATAAAACATGGGTTTATTTGTTCCATTAACATCTTGAGAGCCAATGTCCAATACTCGAACATCTCCAAAATATTGAGGGCGAACTTTTCTAACCCACTGTATAAATCTTCTTTGCATGAAATGAGCCATAATCACTCTTATAAGAGTATGCCAGTTTTAAGAAGCGACAAATACCGAGACATTCTTCGGAAACGAAAAGAGAGATTACGTCCAGACAAAATAGTCAGAACGATGTCTCTCAAAGAGTTTTACGAAAAGAGAGATAAGATATTGATGATCCGAAGTGTAGGAGGATTAGGAGATATCATAATGCACCGGATGATATTCGAAGACATCAAGCTTCTAATGCCTGATGCTGAAATACATTTTGCCTGCCCACAACAATATCATGATGTAGTTAAAGATCACCCTTTGATAGAGAAAGTTCTCACAATCGAAGAAATCGACAAAAGTAAATACATCTTATCTTACAATACAACGACTGCTTGCGGAAGAACAGAAATGAGACTGGCACCATATTCTGGTCCACATAGAAGTGACATATGGGCAAACCATTGTGGAGTTGATTTAACAAGACACAACATGCACTTCCAGTTGACTCAAGAAGAGAAGGAAGAAGGCAAAAGACTAATTGAAAATGCGAGAGACAAAAAAGGACCAACAGTGTTAGTGTCTCCCGTTTCTGCCATGATCAACAAAAATCTTTTAGATAGTCAAGTTTTAGGATTAGTCAAAGGATTAAGAGACAGGGGATTAAGTCCTTTTGGGATACACAATCACCCTCTTATGGTTATGGCAAAAAATGACATTCCTTACATATCAGGCTTGAATTTAAGACAATGGCTAGCAGTTATCGATCAAGCAGATTATGTCGTAAGCGTGGACACTTCGACATTTCATGCTGCGGGTGGCATGAAAAAGCCACTTGTAGGAATATTTACCTTTGTAGATGGTCATGTTTATGGAAAATACTTTGACTTTTTCTTAGTACAAAAGCACAGAGATGATGACCCCAATTGGACCTGTGGGCCGTGTTACAACTGGGGTACTTGCCCTAAAACTGACAATGATCCGAAACCTTGTCTTACAGAAATAACTGTAGATATGATACTTGATAAGGTTGACTTAATGCTTGAAAAATGGCCCATGCAGGACTCTATATAGGTGTGATATGGTACAACACGTAAGAAAATCAAAAGTAAAAGTAGTCCCACGTGATGGGGAACTTGAAATCACATTAAACATCAACATATCACTTGATGGAGTTGTGACGGCTGCTGCTAACAACGCAGACGTGTCTGTGCAAAAAGAAGAAGATGAAGAAGTGCCAACCTTTATCCCAGACTTCTCATCTGCAAAAAAATTGAACTTTGGCAAGAAAGAATGACATGACTGGAATTTACTTAATAAAGAACAAGATCAACAGCAAAGTCTATGTTGGCAAAACAGTAAACATGTTGTGTCGTTTCATGAGACACAAAAGTCAACTCAAACACAACAAGCACTACAACAGTCATTTACAAAGAAGCTACAACAAGCATGGAGAAGAAGTGTTTGAGTATGTGGTTGTTGAAGAATGTGACGTTGATGATTTGAGTATTAGAGAACAACACTGGATAGATACTTACAGAAACAAACTATACAACACAGAGCTTTACGTCAAGGATCAAGAAGGATGTCACAATAGGTTCTATGGCAAAAATCACACAAAAGAAACAAAAGCCAAAATGTCCTTATCGAAGAAGGATGTTTATAATGGAAAAGACAATCCAAATTTTGGAAACAAATGGAGCGACAAACAAAGAGACAAGATGAGGGGATCTAAAAACGCCAAATCTAAACTCAATGAAAACGATGTTGTTCAAATTAAAGAAATGTTAGCCACAGGCATGAAACACGCAAACATTGCTGATAAATTTGGCGTGGGGAGAACTGTGGTAACGAGGATTAACTCAGGATCCCGTTGGGGTCATATAAAAATTGGAGGTGAATGATGAGCGGAATCGGGTTTGACTGCGGAACATACAATTTAATCTGCTGCAAAAGAAATGCGGACGCAGACTTTGATTGTAAGAGAGAGGTTAACGCATTCTTGGAAATGCCGTTGGATAACGATTTTGTATTCAACATGATGAAGCAAGCTGGCGTGCCTTTGATCCGCAATGATGATGCAAATGTGGCTTACGCTCTTGGTGATGCTGCTTTGAAAATGGCTTACACCATGAACAAGGTCGATCTTAAGCGTCCGATGAAAGATGGATGTGTAAACCCGAAAGAACAAGATGCTTTCCAGATCATGAACATCATGATACACAGCCTGTTGGATGAAGTCTCCAAAGATGGAGAGCTTCTTTATTATTCAGTACCGGCTAATGCTATCAACGAAGAGACTGATGCTGATTATCACAGAAAACTTCTTGAGGCTATTTTTAACGCCTTCGAAACAAAAGAAGGTTGGAAAGTCAGTCCTCGACCGATCAACGAAGCAATGGCATTAGTGTATTCTGAATTTGCCGACAAGATGTTTACAGGCATTGGAATCTCATGTGGAGCAGGCATGGTTAACGTAGCCTTCTCTCTCTTCGGTGCAGAAGTCTTTAGCTTTGCTTTGGTTAATTCAGGAGACTGGATTGACAAACAGGCAGCTAAAGCAACTGGAGAAAGCATCGCTTTCATCAATCATGAAAAAGAAAAGATTGATCTAGGCAAAGAGCCAGAAAACCTTGTTGAGCGTGCGATCAAAACTCAATACGAGTTAATGATTGAGAGAACGGTTGGCGGCATCAAGAAAGGTCTTGAAGAAAACAAAGACAAACAAGCAAGACTTGACACTCCAATTGACATTGTAGTAGCTGGTGGAACATCAAGCCCTCCGGGATTTGATACTCTGTTTAGCAAAATGCTACACAACGCAGACATCTCTGCTAACCTTGGTAAAGTCATACGACCAGAGAAGCCTTTGTACTCCGTAGCCCAAGGGTGTTTAGTGGCAGCGGAAAATGCTGGCGGAAATCCTTAATAAGAAAAGGCTTATCGAAAAATGCAAAACTTCTGGTTGCGTAAAAAAAGAGAAAATGAAAATTTAGAATCCAGACAGTATTGGATGGAGATCAAGGACAACTACGTTCGTGTTCCTCTTGTGTGGAATGAAGTATATGAAGAGGAAATGCCTCTTTTAAGAGAAGATTACGTGGATATGGAAGCAGCATTTCATATCTATAGAACAGAATTAGAACATGCACAAGGAGTTTATGCTCAGTGCTTATTGAAAGGATGAAAGAATGGATCACAAGTTTGTGAACGACTTAGGAGTAGCGGCGTATATTTTGATGCACGGATTTTCCCCAATAGGAAAAAGGGGAAGGTCTATTTATTTTGAATGTAATTCTGAAGATGAAGTCAAAGAATTTGACAGGCTTATTTTTGAATATCAACCACCAAATGACTTTTACACATTTGATTCATGTTTGATGTTCTTAAAGAAGATCAATGAATACGTGCCAGAGAGCCTAGATGATGATACGCACAAGTGCGTCACCGATCTAGGAGTTGCTGCTTATTTGTTAATGAAAGAATACAATGACAATAGCCTTGGAGTAAAGGTAGTTGGTAAAAAGGGCAAGTTCGTCTATTTTGAGCATCCAGAAGGAAAAAGTGAGGAATTTGAGAGACTTTCTTACACTTATTTGCCCAGTCAATTTCAGACATACGACTCAAATCTCATGGCGTTGAAGAAAATCGGCGATTACATGCCGGTCAAGTAATTTGACTTCCATTTTCGTATATACGTTATCAAGATAGCGCAGGAGAGGTCAAATGCTAAGTTTCGCAGATTATAGAAAAGAACAGCTTAAAGAAACCATCAACGAAGTATGCGTTGAGGAAGGTGTCAAAAAGCACTTTGAGATTCTAAGATTAGAGCTTTTAGAAGCCATTAAATTGCCACAAATCCTTTCTGAAGGGGCTGGTATGGCAGAACAAGCAGAATACAATCTGTTTGTCGAAGAAGACTTTCATTACAACAGAGCGTTTATTGAAGAGTTGATTCACCTTCATAAGCTTCATTTTCATGATGAACTTATGATGGAAGCAGACATGGCAGCAGCCTCTCCAATGGCCAACATGGACAATTTCAAAGCGAAATTAGTTGAAGAAGTCAAGCGAATGATGGCAGAGCTTCGTAACCAAATCAGTGCTATCTTGAATCCTGAAACTGATGCTGGTTCAATGGCTTCTACATCACATGATGGAGGTTCTGCTGAATCTCCTGCCGTTGATGCTCCTACTCCTGCTGCCGCTCATAGTTCTGGAAACGGAAGTGCTGGTGGTGGCGGTGCTCCAATGGGATCAGCTAGTGGAGACAATCTACAAGTTGGTGATGCAGCAGCCGCAGCAGGCGGTGGCAATGATCCATATCCAAGATGGAGTGCATATCGTGGTGAAGAAAGACCAGAACAAGGTGGATTCCAACCAGCAGCTTACGGAAATAAAACTCCTACTGGTGGAATTAGAGGTGGCTTGAGTCGTCTATGGCGTAGAATGACTCGTCCTGTTAGAAGAATCTGGCATGGTGATCCCACACGTGAGATGGGCAAACACATGAAGAGAGAAAGTGTTGAGCAAATCATTACAGAAAACTGGGATCAGATAGAACCCCTGCTTGTAGACTTTGAAAAGAACATGCTCAAGTACATCGACACAAGCTTTGCAAATATTGGAATGCCGGGAGCACCAAGTGTTCCAAGCTCTTCTGAAGAACTTGGAAATGATCCTGAGATCAAAATAGGAGATGCTGTACCTGACGAAGAAGTTCCGGGCGATGCAGTTAATGCTATTCCGCTTGGTGCCACCGATACAGCAATCCCAGATGATTCTGTTCCCGGAGAAGTTGATCAGGAAAGAGCCGCTGCACCAACTTATAAAAGAAGCGGACCTATGAGCAAAAAAGGCTATAGAAAGTCCGTAAGAAACGCAGGGATAGAAGCACTGGGAACAACAAAAGCAGAATCAGGACATGCTGCAAATCCTCCTCATATATTGGGCAAGCTTCGAGATAAATTAGAATTGAGACAAGGAATTGCGAAAAACGATCCTCAACTTGGCCAATTGATTAACGATTACTATAAGATGAATAAGACCAAACAAAAGGGTCAAATGAAAGCTATTGCAACACACTTGGGAGCTACAACTCCGAGTGGTGGACCATCTCATATGGTTTTAGGAAGTATGCTTCTGCAACAAGTGGGAAGGATTGCAAGTCCAGATTTACACATGCCTGACAATAATGCTCCCATGGAGCCATCAGGTCTTCCAGAAGACCCTAACGGAGAAGCTGCTGGAGCAGTTAGAGATGAAAATCCAGACTTCGTTGCACCACAACAATCAACTCGTAGCGGATCAGAAATAGACCCTGCTGTAGCCGCCGCAGAGAATCCAGCAGGACACATAACGGCTCAAGATGCAAGCCAAGAAGCTATTCCAGATGAAGAAGTTGAGCCAAAAAGAAAGGTAACACAGAAAGAAATTGGTTCCATTTATAATGCACTTGTAAACAACGACCTTTTAGATACATTTATGCAAAAATTTGATATTGGCCTTCCTAATATTTTTGGCCCGAGCGACGGTGCAGACAGACAAGACATGATTAAAAAGAATACTGGAGAAACTCTAAAAGGACTTCTAATTAGCAATCCAGAGTTGGATGCAGAAGGCTTGATTGCACATATAGCCAAAATGAAAGGCGGTGGCGAAGGCGAACAACAGGTAGGCGGTGGCGAAGGCGAACAACAGGTAGGCGGTGGCGAAGGCGAACAACAGGTAGGCGGTGGCGAAGG
>Ga0233415_10000874_pt1 | contig 13558 bp, 7 predicted proteins | sample Na_anoxic_12_MG_FD_188631 | JGI IMG/M metagenome (GOLD analysis project Ga0233415, IMG submission 188631) | Seawater microbial communities from Saanich Inlet, British Columbia, Canada - Na_anoxic_12_MG | ecosystem: Environmental > Aquatic > Marine > Inlet | place: Canada: British Columbia... | reverse complement strand
ATCCCGTGCCAGCGGAGGAAGTCCCAGGTCCCTGAGATCCCCAGGGCGGTGCCCCAGCCCCCGCCGGTCGTGCTCTTGACCCATGCGGTCACGTCGGGCCCGTTCGGGCCCGTCTGCACCGCGAGCATGAGGTCGCTGTAGTCGTGCCCGTTGCTGGCGGTCGCCATGCGCAGGGCGGTGAGGTAGCCCGCGAGGGCGCCCCCCTCGGTGTCCACGGTCTGGAGCATCGTCTGGATGGCTCGGTCATGCCCGTGGAGGACGTAGATCGGGCCCGGCTCGGGCGTCGTCAGGGCGTGCCACCGGGGCTCCGGGCCCGCCGCCGCGAGGGTGAGGACCGTGTCGGAGTCGGTCAGCCCCAGCAGCCGTGAGCCCGTGCGGAGCCAGCGGCAGATCGTCGTGATGGTCCGGCGACCGGCCTCGTTGGCCTCGTTGTCGCTGGGGAAGCTCGCGCCGCGGAGCTTGAAGGCCCGCAGGGCGACGGCGACGGCGCGGTCGGGGTTCGTGTCCGCCAGCAGGCGGATCAGCCAGGGCGGCATATCCGCCCAGGGGGTCGCGGGGTCGTGGATCATCGGGTTCTCCTCGGGGGCCCGGCGAAGGTGATCGCCTTGCGCGTCTCGTCCAGACGCTCGCCCAGGCGGAGCACCTGAACCTTGCCGGCGCGGGTCGTGATGCGGACCCGGTCGCCCGGTGCGGGCTCGTCCTCCCGGTGGTCGTTGTCGGGCATCCAGAGACGGATGACCCAACCGTCGCCGTCCCGGGTCCACGACCCCTTCCAGGGCGGCTCGACCCCGTCCCCACGGCCCACGGTGGCGAGCAGGAAGGCGAGGTTGTCCCGCTCCACGAGGAAGCTCCCGCAGGACAGGCACGTCTCCAGCCCGGAGGGGGCGTGGAAGGCGTGGTTGTGCGGCGAGGTCGCGTCCTCGTCACGGCGGGAGCAGTCCTCCCGGGTGCAGGTCAGGGCCATGGTTCAGTCCTCCCCGTGCTTGTTCGCGAGGTCAGCGAGGCGGGCGGACATGCCCTCGGGGAGCCCCCCAATCTCCATGCCCTTCACACCCTCCGCGATCTCGCGCAGCAGGTCGAGCATGGCCGGCGCGTCCGCGAGGAGCCGGGCCACGCGCTCGGCGTAGACGAACTCCTCCTCGCCCATGGCCGGATCCACGTAGCCGTGCCGGTCGATGTTGGGCGTCCAGTCGAGGTTTCGACCGAACGCCGTGACCCGCAGGTCGAAGACGTTGGACTGCTCGCGGGAGCAGAACCCCCGTGAGGAAACGTCGTGGGGGAAGGTGTGCATGTAGGTGATGGGCGAGGGCTCCTCGACCACGGGCGAGGGCTCCTCGACCACGACCTCGACATCGACCCGGGTGATGCACCACTCGTAGCCGTGGTCACCCTCGGGGTAGTCCTCGGGGGCCTCGCCGTCGATGGCGAGCATGTGGCGGAGCCAGTCCTGCGCGGCCTCCTCGGCCTCCTCCTCGGAGGTGTAGGTGTTGTGGGGAGAGCCCATGTAGCTCTCGTTCCCCACCGTGAGGGCGTAGTAGGCGGGCTTGGTCTTCGGTCCGGTCATCAGATCCCCTCGATGTGCCATTCCTGCGGCACGTTGGTGGTGTTGCCCGACGCGCAGTCGTAGCAGAGCAGGCGGGAGGTGATCTCCCACTCCTGACCGGCTACCACGCGCCGGAGAAAGCGCGGTTCCACGCCTTCCAGCCGTGGTGCCGCTCGGTCACGCGACCCGTCCCGCGCTTCGCGCGGCGGTGCGTGAAGGTGGCGGCGCCCCCGCGGACGCCGATGAAGATGCGGAACGACTCCTCGCAGATCGACCGCCCCGTGTGGGTCTCTCCCGCGATGCCGGTGGCGGCGATCGACAGCGACCGCGAGACGCGGTCGCCCACGGTCATGCCGAGGGAGAACGAGGCGAGGAACGACGGCGGCGTGGGGGGGCGCGCGACAATCTTTCGGAACGCCGAGAGGACGGCCCTCCGCTGGGACTTGGTCGTCCCCGGGAAGTGCTCGACCACGGCGGCCTCAATCTGGGCCACGGCGGCCTCGATCTGATCCGCGCCGATGCGGATCCGCTCGTTGTCCCCGCGGGCCCGGTCCCAGGTCCGGGTCCCCCAGGTCACATCGACCTCAGTGCTCCCTGCGAACACCCCGTCCCGCTCCGTGCGGGTGACGGTCGGGCGGGGCAGGGGGCCGAAGCCGAGGGTGAGGGGGCTCATGGTGGGATGCTCCGGGGCGGCCGGGGCGTCCATCGCCTCGGTGAATCCACCCTAAGCCCCCCGTCAGAGGGTCGTCCACAATAAATGCACACCGCACTATTATCAAACGCCGACTCTGCCCCGCCTGCGCTCCTTCTCGTCGGTGATCTTTTTTCTCAGCGTCTCCGTTTCGGTCCCCTCAGTCGCCGGGTCTGTTGCGCGTGGCGCGTGGCGCGCATCCGGTCAGCGCCCGTGGTCGCGCGGGCTCCGACGAGGACGGACAGGCCGGGGGCCACGTCCACGCGCCGGACGCGCCCTCCCTGGAACGCGCCCAGGGAGCGGCAGTGGAGACGGACGCCGCCGCCGGGCAGCCGCTCGATGCTGCGCTGCCGGTAGCCGCGGCGGCGGAGGACGCGCTGTAGGCCGTCGAGGGGCCAGCGCGCGGGGTCGAGGAGGACGGACTGGACGTTGGCGGAGGGGGGCAGGTCCGGCACGTCGATGGACGCGGTCGGGTTGTCGGCCACGAGGGGGACGCCGTCGCGAAGCTGCGGGATGCGTCGCCACACGTCGATGATCTCGTCAAGCTCGACGTGCTCCAGATCGGCGGAGCCGATGGTCTGCGCGACGAGCGCCCGCTTGCGGTCCACGATCTCCGAGATCCGCTGGTCCACGCTGTTCTCGGCGTGCAGATACCAGATCGTGGTGGTCCGAGTCTGCCCGATGCGACGGATCCGGTCCTCGCTCTGCTCCTCGTAGGCCGGGACGTAGTCCCGCTCCAGGCGGAGCATGTGCGCGGCGCGCGTCAGGGTGATGCCCTCCCGGGCCGCGCTCGACGCGATGAACACCGCGACCTCGCCCGACTGGAACGCCTCCACCGCCGCCTGCCGGGCCTCCGTGGACGTGCCGCCGTCGAGCCGGACGTAGGCGATGCCCAGCTTGGAGAGCGACTGGCCCAGCAGGTCGAGCACGTCGCTGAAGTGCCCGAACACGACACACGGCTCGGCGCGCTTCTGCATGTTCGCGATCCACGCCGCCGCGGCCGGCACCTTGCCGCGCCCGAGGATGCGGCGGAGGTAGGCGAGCTTCGCCAGCGGCTCGGCGGCCAGGGCGCGCTCGGCGGCGTCGCCCGCTGCGGCGGCGTCGCCCAGGAGGGACGGCAGGTAGTCGTCCAGCCACTCCCCGAACTCGGCCACGACCTGCTCGTACTCGCCCCTGATGTCGGCGGGGATCTCCGCGTGCAGGTAGACGCGCCGCTTCGGGGGAATGTCCGTCGCCACGTCCTCCAGCAGACGGCGGAGCATGGGCGGCTTGTCCGTCCCGAACAGGCCCTCCAGCACGCGAAGCTCCTCCACGTCGTTGAGCATGGGGGTGCCGGTGAGGAGGAGGACGTGGGGCGTCACGCTCGCGATCTCCCGGGCCCCCATGGAGCGGTGCGTGTCCGGGTTCTTGGCGTAGTGGGCCTCGTCGCAGACCAGCAGCCGGAACCCATACGCGATCAGCGCCTCCTTGCGAGCGGCCATCACGTCCCAGGTCGTCACGGTGATGTGGTGCCCCCGGCGGAGGGGGTCGGCCTGCGTGGCGAGCGTCTGGACCTTGACCCCGGGGATCCACCGCTCGGCCTCCCGCCGCCAGTTGCGGAGCACGCTCGCGGGCACGACCACGAGCGCCGGGCAGAGGGTGCGGGCGTTCTCGCGGATCGCGACGAGCACCTGCGGAGTCTTCCCGCAGCCCGGCGCGTCCGCCAGGAGCACCCGCCAGTTGTGCTCCGCGAGGTAGTTGACGCCCTCCCGCTGGAAGGGGCGAAGCTCCGGCGGCGGGCCCGTGGGGGTGCGTCGCTTGGCCTTGGGCTTGGCCGGCGCCTTCGGCTTGCGGGTCCGCGGCTTGCGCTTCGGCTTCGGGGCCCCGGGCCATCGCTTCGCGCGCTTCATCTTCGCCATGCCTCTCCTCGTGTGTGCCCTCTCCTACGCGCCGACGCGCCCCGCGGCCAGGACGTAGGTGGTCAGGACGGGCAGCGTCCACGGAGCGAGCCGCAGGGAGGCGAAGCCCGGGGCGTCCACCCAGCACGCCGCGTCGTGCTCCCCGTCGCGGCACCGGGCGTCGAACGGGTAGAGCGTCGGCCGCTCCGCCCGGAAGACGTAGCGGTTCCCCCCCGCGAGCCCGGCGAAGGCCAGTTGGTAGGGGGGGTCGATGCCGGCCCCCGCCGCAAGCTCCCGCACGGCGGCCTGCGCGGGCGTCTCTCCCGGCTCGATGCGCCCGCCGGGGACACACCATCGCCCGGGGGCGCGCGAGGCGTCCGGGCTGCACCGGAGGAGCAGCACGCGCCCTCCCTGGACGACGACGACGTGTGCGGAGTCGCCCTCGGTCATCCGGTGACCAGGGAGCGGGCCTGCGCCTCGTAGCGGGCGCGGTTGGCGCGAAGCTCCAGGGCGAGCGACGGGTTGTCCCGGTCGAGGCGGTCTTGCAGATCGGAGAGGATGCGCGCGGTCGTGATCGGGCGCCCGTCCCTCGCCGCCCGCACCGCGGCGTTGTGGTCCTGCACCCAGCGGGTCAGGTCTCCGGCCGCCTTGCGGTAGAGGTCCGGTCCGTAGGCCCGGAGGGCTGCCAGCAGGGGCTCTTGATCGGACGCGAGGACCCGGCGGAGCTTGTCCAGGGGGATCTCCGTGCCCCGCCCGAATCGCGCCTCACCCGAACCGCCCCCGGCGAGGCGATCCTTGATATTGCCGAGGTGAGGGTAGTATTCGACGGCATTGAGGTAGTAGGAGGGGCCCCACTTGCCGCCCAGGGCGTCCGCTCGCCCATGGGCCTCTGCGCCGGCTTCGGTGAAGCGCCCCAGGGATGCGGCCTTCTGCTTCGCCCGCCCGAGATCCCGCCGCCACGCGGCGTGGGCCAGGGCCCATTCGCCGTTCGGGATCCCGATCTGCCCGTGACCCTTGCGTAGCGCGTTCTCCAGCACGCTCTGGACCATGTGGCGAAGCTCGTGCCGGAGAGTCCCGCGAAGACGCTGCACGTCCACGACCTCGCCGGGGCGGACGTAGAGGGTGAGGCGCTGCTGGTGGCGCGGGGCGTAGGTCCACGTCCCGGCGGCCCCGCCGCCGCTCCGGGCGTCTCGGACGTACAGAGGGACGGACGGCATGGCCGCCATCATCGCCTTCTTCGGGTAGTGGTCGGCCATCCCGGTCAAGTCCAGGGGCACCATGGTCTGGACGATGGGGTCCGGGGGGTCCCGCTTCGCCTCCCGGGCCTTGGCCAGCTTCCGGTCGATCAGAGGCATCAGTTCACGGAGCTTCTGGACGAACGCATCCTCCATCGCCGGGGGGTAGGCGAGTTGGCTGTTCCGGCGGACGGGGATGCGGCGGCGCATGGACTACTCGTAGCGGGAGAGGATCGGGTGCGCCTTGCGGAGAAGCTGGACGTACTCGGCCTTCACGGGGACCTGCGCGTCCCGGTGCGCCTGGACCGCCTCGTGGAGCCGGTTGTAGGCGTCCTTGGCCTCCTCCGCGAAGCGCGGGAGGTTGCCCCGCCGGAGGGCGACCCGGATCTGTGACGCCGGGTGGGACAGCGACGGGAGGTGAGCCCGCCGGTCGTTCTTCAGCGCGTGATCGATGCGTCCGCGGAGCCCGTTGAGGATGCGGAGGCGGTTCTGGCGGGCCTTGTGCTCCTCGGGGGAGCCGGGCTCGTAGTAGTCGTGGTCGCAGGCGGCCTCGTCGGCGTTGAAGGGCAGCACGGCGAGCTTCCCGCGGACCACCATCTGGCCGGGGCGGCGCCGGGGGTTGTTCCGCACCTGCATCTTCTGCCGCCGCTGGATCTTCAGGATGCCGGCGACGACGAGGTCGTTGAGGTCCGCCTTGGACAGCCGGATCTTCTGCTCCTTCATTTCGTCCCGAGTGAGCGCGCCCCCGGCCGCCTGGAAGCGGCGGATCGTCTTGACCTTCTTGGACCCCGCCCCCTTGATGTCTGCGAAGACGAGCCCGGCGGGCTCCTGATAGCCCGTCGTGATCTTCACCGAGGGGTTCGCCAGATCGGCCACCGCCTTGTCGATGACGCCGCCCTTCAGGAGCGCGATGGATGCGTGCAGGGCCGCCCGGGACATCGTCTGGTTGGGGGCGCTCTCCAGAGCGACGATGACCGCGGTGCGGGCGGGGTTCAGATTGAAGCCCTTGACGGTCTTCGTCAGCGCCTCCGCGCCGTCGAGATCGATCAGCAGCTTCACCGGGAAGTCCAGCACCGAGGAATCGGTGTACGCGGGGGCCAGGGTGTAGACCTCGATGATGTTCTTGGGGTTGTCCGTGAGGGCGTCCTTCAGGTGGGCGACCTCGATGTAGTGAGATCGCATCGACGCCGTCTCGATCTGATCCTCCAGGCGCTTCAGCACGGTCTCGACCATCCAGTCGTACTTTTCGTCCAGCCTGGACGCGAGGGCTGTCCCCTCGTAGCGGTCCACGCCCGTGATCTCGGAGAGGACCCCCCGCTTTTCGGCCAAGCCCAGCGCCAAGTCGTCGTCAATCGTCCCTGGGGCGTGCAGGGTCGTGATGATCACGTCGTCCTTCTGTCCGATGCGGAAGATCCGGTCCTCGGCCTGGGTGACCTTGCCCGGCTCGTACCAATACTCCACGAACAGAGCCTCGCTCGATCGGGTCAGGGTGACGCCCTCGGCCATAGAGGAGGAGCCCACGATCACGTCGATCTCGCCCCGCTGGAACTTCTGGACGACGGCGCCCTTCTGCTTCGCGCTGTTGTTGTGCTTCGTGTTGATGACGGCGTAGCGGACGGGATTCCCGTCCACCATCGTCCGCTTCAGCACTTCCACCAGGGCGTTTGAGACATTGTTGTGCCACACCCACACGACGACCGGCTTGCGCTCGACCTGCACCTTGCGCTGGATCCACTCGGCGGCGTTGGGGACCTTCAGTTCCCCGACGTACTGCCGCGCGTATTGATTGACCGCGAGGCTCGTCTCCTTTGTCCTGGCTGGGTCGGCGTCGATGGCGTTCACGAGTTCCACGGCCTCGGCCGGGCCCACGTTCTTGTCCACCACGAGTTCGATGGCTTTCTCCAGCCGGTAGTTGAAGTAGGCGTCCGAGATCAACGTCTCCACGTTCTCCTTGAACGCTTCAAGGTAGCCGTCCTGCTCCTCGGTGAGATCCAGCACATCGAGCACTGTGCGCTTCCGAGGTCCGAAGACGGCGACCCCCTCCTCGGGGATGACCAAAGCGCCGAGGCGGGCTTGGTCGGCCACGGACTGCTTGATCCGCCGGACCATGTAGTAGTCCAGCACCGTGTTCAGCGCGTCGAAGCGGGACAGCACGTCCTCGTCGGACTCCTCGGGTCCGTTGTTGTCGTCGTCGTCGCCGCCGTTGGCCGCCCTCTGCGGCAGGTACTCCTGCTCGAATGCGCGAAGCTCGGGGAACCGAAGCGGGTCGAGCGCGTTCAGCATCGTCCAGAACGCCCTGGGGTTGCCGTTGCTCATGGGCGTGCCCGTGAGCAGGAGGCGGTTCGGGATCGTCTCGGAGAGCATCAGCATCGCGGCCGTGCGGCCGACGTAGTCGCCCCAGTCGTAGCGTTCTCCGCCGCCCGAGGCGAGCAGCGACGCCAAGCTCTGCGCCAGGGTCGGCCGACCGCGCCCCTTCGCCCGGAGCCGCTTGGCGTAGTGGGCCTCGTCGCAGATCAAGGTCTGGTAGTTGCCCTTCTTGAACACGTCGGGGTACAGCGAGATCATGTTCCACGACGTGACCATCACGTCGTGCGGCTGGTGAATGTTCACCGGGTTGCTCGTGAACCCGATCGCCTTCAGGTTCGGGAGCCATGTGTTGCACTCGCGGATCCAGTTGGTCTCCACGCTGCCGGGGCACACGACCAGCGCGGGGAGCGACGGCTGGTCGTTGTAGGGGTTGGGGTTGACCGAGAGGAAGGCGAGCGCCTGGACCGTCTTCCCGAGCCCCATTTCGTCGGTGATCAGCGTGCGACCCCCGGAGAGCAGCGCGTAGGCCGTCCCGAGCTTCTGGAAGTCGTGGAGCTTCCACGTCTCCTGCGTCGGAGAGCCACCGACCACGCGCGATGGCACCGTGACCGTGGTGCTGAAGTCCTCGACCAGCGCGACGGCGGCGGCGATCTCCGTGCGGGTCTTGTCGTCGGGCTTGTCGAGCACACGGAAGTCCGCGTCGCGGGTCCCGAGCCCCGGGACGAACACCGAGGACTGCCCGCCGCCCGCGATGGCACGCCCCGTGACCGTCACGTCCTCCAGGCGGGGCGCCCGAGAGGCGAAGGGCAGCCGCTCGTCCTTGGCGAACGCCATGGACTGGCCCGCGAAGGCGATGCGGAGCGCCGCGGCGAGCGGGTAGAGCCCCTTGGCCTCAAAGAACGCCGCCATGCGGTCGATCTCCGTCCGGTCCGACTTCGTGACCACCTCGAACTCGTAGTGGGTGTTGGCCAGCAGGACACTCTCACCGGGGCCCTGGTACTCTGACCCGTTCTGCCAGTAGGGGGTGAAGTTGTCGGCGGACTCCTGCGCCCACCCCTTCCCCTGGGCACTGAGCAGCCGGAACGGCACGCGCCACTGCACGTCTTGCTTGTCGGTGAGCTTCCCCGCGTTGCGGGCGGCGACGTGGGGCAGCTTGTTTCCGAGCTTTCTCCAGGCCCAATCGCTGTCGTTGCCCGGCCCGGGGCGATGGGCGAGGTTGCGCGTGGCCTGCCGACCGTTCGTCAGATCCCCCGTGGTCCAGGGCAGCGCGATCCACATGCGGATCATCTTCTGGTACTTCTGGAGGTAGAAGCCGAAGGACACCGCCTCCTTCCTGTCCACCGGGAGGCTTTCCACGATCAGATCAAGGAACTCAGGGGGGTTCTCCACGATCTCCGGGTAGAACGTGACCGACGTGGCGTCGTTGACGACGCGCCGGAGGACGCCCAGCACCGCGGCGCGCTGGCGGGGGTCCGTGGGCTCCTTCACGGTCTCCGAGGACAACTCGGCGAAGTGCGCGTAGTAGTCGGTGATGAACTGCTGGTCCTCGGGGGTGAGCAGCGACATCATCGCGATCAGCCCCTTGTCCGGCTCGACCTGGGGGATGCCGGGCCCCATGATCTCCAGCATGGCCAGAACGTAGGCCAGCGCCTCGGGGGCGGCGGGGTACTCAGGCAGCAGAGCGGGGATCTGCGAGAAGACGCCGGCCGCGACCTTCACCGTCTGCCCGCGGGTGGATTGGGCCTCGTAGCCGCGCAGGTTCAGCCGGCGCTCGACCTCGGTGGAGGTGACGCCCCCTGCCGGGAGTATCAGGGAGACGCTGGCTTCGCCGCCCCCGCGCGTGATCTGCCACACGACGTGCGACTCGCCGGCCGGGCCCGGCTGGGCGCTGTATCGGCCGCGGTTGGCGGTCAGCAGGCAGTCGCCCGCGGGGAACCACGCCTCGGAGGCGACGGGGTTGTAGGGGATCTCCAGGGCGCGGGACAGCGCGAGCAGCATCGCCGGCATCTGCTCCGCCATCTTCTCGCCCCGCTCACGGTTCCAGACCGTGCCGAACGACTCCGACGTGAGGGTCCCCGGAACCATGAGGTTGCGCAGGATGCTCGCGAACCAGCGATACAGGGGCTTGAACGTCAGCTTCCCTCCGCTGTTCTCGATCGCGGTCTGGTAGTCCGACGAGGTGTAGGCCGAGACCCCGGGCTCCGTCATGTAGCCCAACTCCAGGGCGTCCCTCGTGAGCGTGTACCCGTGCGACGTTCCCAGGAGCCCGCGGAAGCTGTCCTTGTCCCCCACGTTCTTGACGAAGCGCCCGAGCAGGGTGTTCACCGTGCTCATCGCCCACAGCGCCGTCTGGTCCGCGTCGAGGGACACCGGCTCGGGCCAGTAGTCCCAGGCGGTCTTGGGCGCCGAGGAGAAGGGCGAGGCCGGGGCGTCCGGCGCCGCCGCGGGGGCCTCCTCGGCGTACATGGCCGCGATCCCGTCGCCGGTCGCGACGACAAGCTCCACAAGCTCCTCGTCCCCGATGTCGGGGTCGGCCGCGACGAACTGGAGGATGCCCGCCATGGCCTCCTCGACGCCGGCCGCCGGGATCCCGATCCCCGCGAGGTAGTCGCGGAGCACCTGAACGATGGAGTCGGGCAGACCCCCGCTGTTCCGGCGGTGCCGCCGGATCCCGGTGCGGAGATTGTGCCGGGCGTAGGATCGGGTCATGGGGTCACCGGAAGCGTCGGGGGTTGCGGCGGCGCGGGTTCTCGCGGGCGGCCTTGGCCTTGGCGAGCATCTGCGCGATGCGTTCTGTGCGGTCCGTGGACGGCGTCGTCTCCGCCATCGTAGCGGGCGCCGCCGCGGGGGGCGAGGAAGCTCCGACCGGGACCACGCGGCGCCCGGTAGCCTGGGCGGCTCCCACGGCGTCCCGCACGGCCTGGGACACCTTCTCGCCCGCCTGCGGGTCGATGGCGGGACCGTAGGTCACCGGGGCGGCCGGGGCGGCCGGCGGCGCGGCCGGCGCGGGGGCCGGGGCGAACCGCTCTCGGGCGGCCTTCTGCTCTGCGAGCATCCGGGCGATCTTGGCGGTGCGGTCCTCCGCCGAGGGCGGTGCGGGCGGTGCGGGCGGTGCCGCCCCGTCTCGTGCCGCCTTCTGAGCCGCCAGCAGCCGGGCGATCCGCGCAGCGCGCTCCTCCTCGGGGGTCAGCGCCGGGGCGGTCGGTGCGGGGGCCGGGGCCGGCGCCGGGGCCGGGGCAGGAGCTTCCTTCCGCCATGACTCACGACGGGCGACCTGCTCCACGATGTCCGCGATCTGCCGGCCAGCCGTCGAGGCGCCTTCACGCACCACGACCGCGCCCTGCTCCACGCCCCGAACATAGACGACCAGGGTGTTCTGGTCGATCCCGACCTGCCCCAGCCGAACCCACGCATCGTGGTCCTGCCCGGCGGCGTCGAAGTAGTACAGGGAGAGGACCGGGGTTAGCCGACCGCTCTCGGCGGGGAGGTCCCGGGACGGAGCAGCGTCCCAGCCGTCGTTGATCAGCCGGGTCGCCGCGATGTCGAGCGCCGCCTGGGCGAACGATGCGATCAGGTCCGGGGAGGGAGCGACCGGGACCGGGGCCAGCCCGGCGGCTTTCCGCCAGTAGCTCTCCCACCACGCGACGGCCTGGGCCTCGGTGTCGAAGGGGAAGCCGCCGGGCTTGCCTCCCCAGGCGCGCGTCCAGCCACGACGGCTGCCGGCGGCCTTGGCGCTCTCCTTCATGCGCTGGAAGGTGTCGGAGTCCACGCGGTCCGCGGGCACGAGGGCGTAGAAGACGTTGCCCCCCTTGGTCGTGCGTCGCTGGACCTCGTAGCCGGGGACACCCGGGGCGGGCTTGGATCCGAGGGCGGACCCACCAGCCTTGGCCTCCGCAGCTTCCGCCGCGTAGCGGACCAGGGTGTCCCACTTCTCCAGCACCTTCAGGCCCGTCTCCTGGGCCGCCTCGCGGATCGAAGCCTCGGTGTTCCCTCCCTGGGTCCAGAGCGAGTCCCACGACCCGCTCGTGATCACCTGACCCGTGGAGAGGGTGGACGGCTTGGGGACGCCCTTGGCTTGGATGATCAGGCCCGCGTAGCTGCCGGGCTCCCCCTGCTTGAATGTGAGCGTGATGCGCGCCAACCGCTCTCCGGCGGGCTCGTCGTAGATCACGTCGAGGACGCCCTTGGCGTCTCCGTCCCCCCATACGTCCACGCCCCCGGGGTAGACCTTGCGGCGGGGCGGCGTGTCCTTGTCCAGCACGTCGGCCAGGACGCGGTAGGCGGCGTGGATCAGGGCCTTCCCATCCATCCTCTGGCCCACGACGGGCCCCTCGGCCTCGGCCGCAGGCGCGGGAGCGGGCTCGGGGGCGGGGGCAGCGTCGCCCGCGGCCTCCTCCAGCATCCGATCGATCTCCGCCTGCTCCTCCTCGCGCACCATCTGGAGCATCTGGTCCGTGGCGGCGAGCACCTTGCGCACGAACTCCGTGGGGTCCGCGTCCAGGGCGGTCGCGATGGCGTCAAGCTCGCTGACCACGCGCTGAGCCTCGCGGTCGCTGGCGCCCTTCTGCTCGGTCAGGATGCGCGTGATCGCGGCACGGCCGCGGTCGGAGAGGCCCGGGTTGCGCCGGATGCGCGGGTTGCGCCGGGCGCGGCGCGGGTTCGTCTTCATGCCCAGGGCGGCGGCCATGCGCTGCTGGAGCGGGGTGAGCTTGGACGCGGACGCGGGGGCGGGGGCGGGGGCGGCCTTGGGCGCGGAGAGGGCGCGGATCTGGTCCAGGCCGCTCAGGGCACGCTGGTAGTCCTCCTCCACGTCCTCCAGATCGGCCGCGGAGAGCATCGGGATCCGCTTCCGCAGCGTGTCCGCGTCGATGACCTCGGTGTCCACGAGCGCCCGCCGGACCTCGAAGCGCCCGGCGGCCTCGGCAGCCTCGGCGTACAGCTTCTCGATCTTGTCGGCCAGTGCCTCCGCGCGAGCCGTGAGGCTGCCGGCGGGCGGACCGGCGGGCGCGTAGAGCCGGTCCAAGGGGACGCCAAGCTGCGTGCCGTTCGACTCTCGGGCGACCACGCCCTGTCCGCCCATCACGCCTCGGAATCTGGCGGCGAAGTCGGGGTCCAGATCGGGGTGCAGGCTCCGCACCATGACCCGGTCGCCCACGTCGAAGCTCGGGGCGGGCGGGGCCGGCACCTCGTACTCGGCGTCGTCGGCGTCGAAGTCGGCTGCGATCGTCTCCGCGAGCGAGACCAGGGCATGGTCGATGCCGGCGTCCTCCACGATCCCGTCGAGGTAGTCGATGATCGCCTGACGAGCCAGCGGCGACTCCGCCTCCATCGCCGTCTCCAGGCGGGACTCGTTGAGGTCGGACGGGCGCTCGACACGCGCGATCAGCAGCCGGCGGGCGTGGTTGCTCGACCCGTCCCAGCCCATCGGCCAGCCCCGGGCGACGTAGGCGTCGTCGGGCTTCGACGGCGGGCGGGCGTCGGCGGCCGGCGCGACCGGCGCGGGCTCGGGCTGCGAGCCCATCGGCAGCACAGCCCACGGGCGGGACGTGCCGGCCTTCTCGCGGATCCCGCCGAGGAGCGCGTCGAGGACGTACTGCCCCTTGTAGGACCGCTCCTGCACCCAGCCGCCGCCCGGGACCTGCGACCAGAGCATGTAGTAGGACTCGGGATCGATCTGCGCGGGCTGCACCGTCTCCGAGGGCGGGATGATGTCGTAGGCGATCGGGGCGAGGTCGGGGCCGACGGCGGCGGGCGCCGGGGCGGGGGTCGGGGCGGGGGCGGGGGCCGGGGCATCGGCGAAGCTGCCGAGGTTGCGGTGGCCGTTCGCTGTCTCCCCGTCGTCGGACTCGATGGCATTCCAGACCGCGGAGTAGGCGCTTTCGGAGATCACACCCTCGTCGCGAAG
>Ga0233415_10000873_pt1 | contig 13560 bp, 10 predicted proteins | sample Na_anoxic_12_MG_FD_188631 | JGI IMG/M metagenome (GOLD analysis project Ga0233415, IMG submission 188631) | Seawater microbial communities from Saanich Inlet, British Columbia, Canada - Na_anoxic_12_MG | ecosystem: Environmental > Aquatic > Marine > Inlet | place: Canada: British Columbia... | reverse complement strand
CATTCTAAACTCGATACATATCCTACCGACAACCTCTTCTTAAAACAAATAAAAGAAGTAATAAAAAAGCACACCGACGCGCTAGAGTCTGGCAAGACGGGTGAAGTTGAGATTGAAAGTATAAAGGGAAGCCTGGTCGAATTGGATCATAGCGCTAGGCTTCAGTCGTATGGCAAACTCAAAGAGGTACTTGATGGTGTTGTAGGCGAGCACAAAGGTTCAGATGCGCCACCATTAACAAGTGCAGAGAAGAAGGGTTTTGTAGCAAGGCAAAAGCACGAAACAACAGAAGGGTGGTATGACCGACTTTATAACGAATCGGCTGAAGCCCTAACAGAGACAGCCAAAGCAGATCTTCCCGCAGAGGTTAGAAAAAGGATGGACGAGTCTGCTAGTTTCAAATTAAGAAGAGACCAGGTAGCAGCAGAACTCTACGAACTAGAGTCACAAACACTTAGACAATCACTCGTAGAAGAGTTAGCGGAAATTGGGGCAACTCCAAAAACCCCCGCAACTGAAAGACGCAAAGAGATAGTCGAAGAATTACTCAAAGAAGTTAACTCTGCTTTGGGCTCAGACGTAGGCAGGGGTGGTAAACTCGAAGCCGATGTTGAGGTGAAGACTGAGTGGGAAGGGAAGACACTAGGGGCTAAGGATGTCCTAGATATTCTAGATAAACGCAAAACATCAAAACCCATTACTTCAGAAAAAAGAGCAGAACTTATAGAGCTATTGCGGGAGCAACTTAAACTTCCTGCTGATGCGAAGGGCATAGAACAGAAAATTAAATCTGCCCTCAAGAAGTCAATGGGAACTGTAGGTCTGGGCTCTGCTCGTGCGGTGGTTAAAAAAGTACTCGACCGTGTAGTAGAGGGTAAGGTTGAAAAGATAACCCTTGAAGAGGCAATTGCCGAGCTAGAGGCTAGGGAAACCACAAGGGCTAGATACGAACGTGAATCCCTAATTAGAAAAGCAGAGGTTGCCACCAAGGCGGCGGTTAATCGCTTACTCATAAGAGAAGGTAAACGGATCAAAGCGGAGTCCAAAACCGAGTGGGAATCTCGCAGGCAACGATACAAGTTATTCATGGATGTTCTCAAAGAGGCCGGCTTAACAAAAGCCCAAAGAGAACACGCTGTAGCAAAAGCAATGACATCAACCCGGGGTAAGGTTCTAGAATCCCCCGCTTCTCTACACAAGGCTGTTAACGCTGCTGTAGAAAGCACAATGGTTAATGTAAAGAAAACTGAAATCAAGAGACTCAAGAAGGTGCTAAGGGAACGAAAAAAAGATGCGAGCATCGGGGCAGAGTTTGATAATGTGGTAACCGCTTTAATAAGTAAGTTCCTGCCCGAACACGCAAAGAAACATTCGATTGTAAACAAGAAGAACCTAAACGACTCCCTTAATGATTATGTTGAAATGCGTGGGGCTCATGTAAAAGAATCCGTAAAGTTAGTAAGGGATTTGGCAAAGAAAGATCTGGCAGATTTAAGTGCAATAGAGGCAACATACCTTGCTCAATTCTTAGAGGGTTTCGCCAGACAGCATGGTGCAAAGAGAAAGGCGCTAGAGGCTCAAAGGGTTTATAAACGAGATATGGTTATAAGAGATCATGTGTTGAACGTGGCCTCTAGATGGAATCTCGGTAAACACGATATAAAATATGACGCTCTTGGGAATGTAACAGGTGTTGCTGAGTGGGTAAAAGATATTCAAACTATAGGCAAGCAGTTTACTTATGGCATCGAGGCGGTGTCACGACTTACTGATGCTGTTGAGTATATAAGTGGTAGCAATAATACTATGTCGCATGATATTTTGGTCAAAGATGTGATCCGTGGCAAAAACGAGTCCACTAGAATGCTTGCTCGAGCACACAGGCTCTGGGAACAGAAGGTTAGAGACGCTGGCCTTACCCCGGAAATGCTGTATGAGCTGTCCGATGCAAATACAGCGGGGTTCAAATCTGGCAAAAACATCCTCTCTATTGATGTGGAGGGTGCAAGTTTTAACATATCCCGTGCAAAACTTATTGAGTATTTCAAACACACACATGATGCAAGCACATTAGAAATACTAAAAAATGAAACATCGGGCTTGGATTTAGGCACAGAAGGAAGCAAGAGTGTAAAGTGGGGCAGGGAGCAACATAATGCATTGATGGAGAGGGTTGCCATGGGGGAGTTTGCCATGGAAATGAAGGTTGCTAAACTCATGGTAGACCTCATAAATGATGTATCTATTGTGGGGGAGTTTCGCAACTGGGCAACAGAATATTATGGCTATGATATTGTTTCTGGAAACACATATGTCCCAAGGCAAAGAGCAATAAAGAATAAGGAAGCCGAATATACCAAAAAAGACCCGCATGATATTACTAGTCTTGTTGAAGAATATGTGGGGATCAAAGAGCGCGATGTTTATAATGTAGATATAACTCTTGGCAAGAAGCGTACCGACGCAAGGCGTTATGACATCAAATTAAACGATGGTGTGATTTCCACAGCAAGATATCTTCGTTCAGTCTCTATACTCACAAAATTGCACTCCCCCCTGCGTGAGGCGATGAGTATTGTTAAAGACACAAGGTTCACAGACGCTACAAGCCAAAAGGGGCCTATTAGAGAAATCGCAAACAACTTAGTTGAGAACTACTACGAGCCTATGATTAGGCAAGAAAGCGCAGTCCTTAATAACCGCTCGCAGCTAGACGCGTGGATTGGCAAGGCACGAAATAATATTGTTAAAGCTGTGTTATTCATGAAGCCGACCATTCCTTTATATCAACCGTTATCAGAGATTGCTGCGGCAGAATACCTAGGCAAGGGCGGTCAACTTCTAATGGCTAGGGCAAATATGCAAATGGGCCTTGGTAGGGTTCATGCAGCGGCGAGAGAGGCTGCCACAAACCGTATGTTAGAAAACAGTGGTCTTGCTTGGGAACGATTCCAAATTGCAAACTCATATATGCTTATGGCAGGTGAGGGGATGCAAGCAAAGCACCAGAGCCTGACCATTGCTAACTCTAGGCTTGGCAAGGATGGCAAAAAAGTTAGCATGATTACAAGGGCGGACCGCCATGCTATTATCCGTATTTACAGGGCAACTGAACTTAAGGTTGAAAACATCTTTAGAAACAAGGGATTAGAAGTTGATTACAACGCACCTATGTTTAAAGAGATGGTTAGGAGAACATTTGAGGATGTTGTAATAGAGACGCAGCCAGAGTATAACCCGATTAATCAGCCAGCAATTATCAACAAAGCAAAAGACAGTGTGGCAATAGGCATGACAACCATGTTTAGGGGCTATACAGGAAAACTGGCAGCCATGCAACGGATCTCTATAACACGAGCAATGAGGGCGTTAGAGGCGGGGAATATAGGGGAGGCTAACTTCCACATCATGAGAGCCGCAAAGATGACCTTGGTTGGTTCGGGGTTTGTGGCAGTTATACGCAAGTTGGTAAAATCAACAATTAAAGCTGGTATTGGAGTTGCGGCTTTTGGAATGCTACCAGACACAGACAAAGAAGAAATGTTGGATTATGGAAAAGAAACCCTTGCTGATATGTTAGGCCAGATGACGGGAATGACTGTTGGGGGTGGCTTTATCACAGACATAGGGATGCCGCTTCTTGGACAAGATAAGTACGCCCCTTCGCTCTCTCCGTTCGTCGATATGCTAAACTCGTTTATGCAATCGTCTTCCTCATTAATGACTGTAGACCCTAGAAAAAGAACAACCGGGGGCAATTTAAAAACAGCGATTAAGTTCCTGAAAACAAGTGGGGCCTTCCTTGGTATTCCCACAATGCCGTGGGAAATGCTGAACGACACAATAAAAATGGCTCACGAGAAGAAGGTCAGGGAGTACAAGGATAACCTTGGGGTACATCTAGGGCCATGACAATTAATTCATCGCAATATATACAAAATATTGACCGCTCAGGAGCAACCCCTACGGTTGACGAAGAGTTCACCGTTCCGTTCCGCTTTGATGGTGAAGAAGAACTAATAGTGTGGACAATTGTCGACACCTTGTTTATCCGCAAGAGGGTGGGCAAGGATTATTTGGTACTAGGGAGCGTTGTGAGGTGGATTGGCCTAGCACCATCTGACGACATGCGCCTCCAAAGGCATGTCAGTTATTCTCAACCTAATAGGCTGGAGACGGCAACTAGTAACAGTGTTGAAAAATCTGTCGACGACCTGTGCAAGAAAAACCAACAACAAATAAAACCAGACCAATTAGACCCCCGGCACTTTGATGCCGAGGGGGATTCTATTGAGAATGTAAAAGAGGGGTCATCGAGCACGAGAGCAGTAAACAAAAAACAGGTAGATGATTCTTTTGGGGTAGATGCGCCCACGCATAACAACTGGACTTTATCTTCTGGTGATGTTAATAAATATCTAACGGTTGATTCTTCTGGTAATAAAACATGGTCTTCTTTTAGTGGCACACCTGACCCTAGGGGCGAAGAAGGCAAGTACCTAACAGTTGGGGGGTGGCAGGGTTTCGGAAAAATACCCACGCCAAGCGGTTCGAGTTATTTATTAAAAGATGTGGGGGGCTTTCCCACTTGGTCTGACGCAGGGGAATACCCTCCAGGTTCTTCGTTTGGTCAAATCTTAAGTAGAGATGGAGTACCCGCTGCGGCATGGAGAAATAGCGGCTATACACCAACACCTCTAACGCACAAGAGATACTCTACTGTAAGGGCAAGGGCTTCCGATGCCGCTAACGAATGGAAGGGCAAATTCTTCTTTACTGATCACTTGGTAGCCGTGGATAATAACTCAGGTTGTTTTGGCGGCGGCGAGTGGATGGGCCCAGGGGTGTTACAACACCGAGTGTGGATTGGCTCGATTTCGCACACCAATGGGTTGCCCAGCTTTGTAATGGCTACCCCAACAGGTACAACCCAACAACAACATAATATTTCACCATATATAGTGGGCTCCCCTAATAGAAACCTACCAATCAGGCGAACTATACCTCAACCCATGTTGGTCAATTTGTTAAATGTAACCAGTACAACCGTAGAGGTTGCGGTATCAACCTTTATTCATAGGTATGTAATAACAACAGAGGCATCGTCAGGTGCTTTTGGTAACTATATGTGGGGCGATGGAACACTTGGAACGAGTGAGGATCAATCCCCTGTACCAACCTCTTTAACAACACCAATTACACTGATGTGGTATTTTGAATAATGACCGTACCTAACAAAACATATAGCGTGAAGTATCAAGGAGATGGCTCGGCTAATAGTATCTACTTCATACCATTCGGGTTTACGGACGATGCGGTGGTGTATGTAGAAACCATAGACAGTTCTGGTGTTGCCACAAGGGCGTACTCTGGTATAGATTATGATTTAACAGCATCGACAAGTGACGGGTCGTCCATCCCCCTGGCTGATGCTCCTGCGGAAGCGGGGTGGATAAAATGGATTGGTACAAGCCCTACAGATATAGTTCATATTTTCAGAGAAGAAACAGCTGTATTCAGCACCAATTTGAACCCCACTCTTTCTAGCTTAAAACTAGTCGAAGAGGGTGTTGACAACATCGTTAGAGCCATGTCAAGAACCTGCAAGCGTAGCGACAAGAACCCAGAGAAGTTTGATGCACTGGGTAGGGAAATAACCGGCCTTGGCGTTCCTAAAAGGGGCGATGACGCAACCTCAAAGGGTACGCTAGACAACATGGATATCACACCCTCTATTGGCTACCCAAGTTCAGCGGTCAAGGATAATGGAAAGTTTTTAACCCCAAGAACTTATGTCCCCGCAACAACAGGAGGTGTATCGTGGGCAACAGTTGGGCAAACGCCAACCCCCACCTCAGAAGCTAGTGATGCGCTCAAGTGTGTTGGCACTGGTCCGAACCAATGGGAGTGGACTACTATAAACTGGATACCAGAACCCCCTAACGATGGCCTTGGCGCGTTTCTTGCGGTAGACCAAGCGGGCAATCAAACATGGGACAGGGTATACAGGGTTCCAGTCGCAGTGTCAGGCAGTGTGGATGATGTGATCCGAGTTTTGCCCGGAGAGATCCTTTCTTGGAGAACAATCCCTGAAGAAACGCCTTACGCTACAACTGCAACAGCAAAAGATAAACGCTTTGCTATGCGGAAGACAGGCAATAATCTGGCTTGGGGGCCTAGGATTACATATGGCTCAGTATCCGTTACGGTTGATGCCCCTAACCTCGCAAGTTCGTTTGGTGGAGATGGCTTTCATGGTGGACTAGGTTCTGAACCAATGGTAACATTCTCAGTAGCACATGGAATGAAGGGTGATATAGGATTAGATACGGCCCCTGACCGAGTGTTTATTATGGTTGAAACAGAGAAGTATGATTCGGCTGATTCGGGCGGCCCTGACTGTATCCCGTTCTGGAGGGCAAGGCTCTACTCAGAAGAGGATACCGTGCCTGGAATAACAAGCACGACACTGTCGGGGGTTGCTATGTACTTAAACACAAACGATGATATGACTACTGTGGGTGTAAACTCAAACGCCCCTTACTTCTCGCTACCCTTAGGTTCTTACTCTGCTACCACGGACACATACACCCTTAAGATTAACTTCTTAGCGTTCAAGGATTAATATGACACTACCTGCGGCATATAGAAAATACACAGAGAGCGGAGATGGAACTTCTGGGCAGGTTTTTAGTGTGCCGTTTGGAATCGATACTGACGCTGATTTGTTTGTGTACGAGGGGGATGACCTGCAAACATTGACTACAAACTACTCTGTTACCGGCGAGGGGATACCAGAATCAATAGCGGAGCCTGAGGGATTCGATGTTACGTGGAACGGGTCTACGGTTAATGGAACCACCTACACGTTCTTAAGGATGTCAAAAAAGACGCAGTTGGAGATATTCCCAACATCTAGCGACGGCAACAAGATGGAGAGAGTAGTAAGGAGGATGTCTTACCAGTGCCAAGAGAGTATATTTGCAACGCTTGAAATACTCGACACAAATGGCTCAAGAATACAATCTCTAGCGGCTCCAATAGCGAACGAAGACATAGCGACTCATCTTTACACACAGGCTAGGTTTAGTACCACTGGGTATCTACCGCCACCGGTTTCGGGAACTGATGAAGACAAAATATTATACTCGGAAGACCAGCAAAGACTAGTGTGGAAAGATCCTTTTGATGTTCCTACGGACCCTGTCAACGGTGAATTGTTGCGTGTACAAAAAGACGGGTCTGTAGAGTGGGAGCCTGAATTAACCCTGCCGCCCGCACTCCCTACACTCCCTAGTTTTCTTTCAACAGACGCTAGTGGCAGTGCTATAGAGTGGAGAACAATAGACGACTTACCGGCAACCCTAGGTATAGATGAAACTATGTCAATTGTTGCACAACAAGGGGGTTCTGCTGCTTGGGAGAATGTTAAAAATTTGCCACCATTACCTTCAATATTAGATGCTGCGAACAAAAATTACATTCTTACTTTGTGGAGTGCGGGGAATATTACATCCTCAGATTTAGAGATAACTCCATCAAAAATGTCGTTCATTAAACAAGGCACTCCAACAACCAATTTTGGTAGTAATTATGCTCTCCGCATGAATGACAGCCCTGTTAATCGTCAGGGCATACTTATGGAAGTAGACTTGACCTCATACAGTTTGGATGCTGATGAGATAACCTATGCATCAATAGAGATGTACAAGTTTAATGGCAAAGCCGGAAGCGGAACAGCGACAGCATCGTTTGCAAGACTCAAGCAGAGTTGGACTGAGGATGGTGTCACATACAGAACTTACGATGGAACAAACGATTGGCTTGGTGGTGAAGGTGCTTTCAATGACATTGATACTGATATGCATATTTATCCCTTCGTGATAAACGGCAGAGATATTGACCCAGCTGATATATATTATGAATATGAGATAACAGAATTGGTAAGGGACGCTGTAAAGAATCGACAGAGCATATTAAATGTATACATGTTCTTCAAGAACACAGGTTTACCCAATATGCATGGTTTCTACAGGTCAGAAGATAGCGCAAGCAATAAGCCAAACCTAAAAATAACCACCACCGCTACCGCTAGGCAAGAAAAATGGCTTGCTGTAGCGTGGGGGAACACAACGGTAGACCCTACCGATGTTGACCTAGACGAAGCGTGGTTTGCCGAGGGTGCTTACTGGGATCACGAACAATCCCACTTCCAGAGCTACGCGAAGGCCACGATAACACACTCTCTGGGGTTTGCTAATTTGCTGGGCACAGCAAGTGTGATATCTACAAGAGGAAGTTCCGGGGCGGGGACAAGTTCAGAATCGTTTGAGGTGACAATAGACACAAAGGCTGATGATTTCAGTGCACTTGTTTATGTGTTTGCAACAGGGGCTCACCTCTATTCGGAAAATATCTCATCTGTGCCTGACCCGACCGCGCAGGTAGATATATCTTATACCATTTGGTCGCCCGATACCAAAGAAAGCAGTAGCCTTGGCGAGGGAGAGGCGTGTAGTTTTTATGCATGATGTAGAAAAAGAATTATTAAGTATATTAGAAGAGCTTAACGCTTCTAAATCCGAGAACCAGTTATCTGAAATGTATTCAGAAACATATGAGAATGGCATGGAGGGCGGGCCTTACGATTGGCAAAAAGACTTCCATGATCATGGGTTTGATCATAGGGAGAGGGCTATTATTGCGGGTAACCGTGTGGGAAAAACTCGCACGGCTGCTGCTGAAGTAGCCATACACCTAACTGGTCTTTACCCAAAATGGTGGAGGGGTCGGCAATTTACCAAGCCAACAGACTGGATTGTTGCTGCTCCTACTAACGAATTGTGTCGAGATATTTTACAATTGGCACTAGTAGGAGGGATGCGAGAAGGCGAAAAAATGCCGGACGGAACAGGGTGGGTACCTTCAAGTTGTATTGTTGATTACGGATGGAGGCAGTGTGGTGTTGGTAATGTTATGGACACTCTTCGTGTTAAGCATGTATCCGGTGGTACTAGTCTTTGTACTTTTAAATCATACGAACAAGGTCCGGTCAAGTTCCAGGGAGTTGCGAGAGATGGTGTCTGGCTTGATGAAGAACCAACAGACTACGAAATCTACACAGAATCCCTCACAAGAACCCTCGACAAAAACGGACTAGTTATATTCTCTCGAACGCCCCTGTTTGGTATGTCAGACATCGTTGAGCATTTCACCAAAGGTGGTAAGGGAATATACTTTAAGAATGTGACTTGGGATGATGCACCTCACTTAGATGAAGATGCAAAGGAAGAGTTGCTAAGAAGCTATCCTGAGTACGAGAGAGACACTCGTGCTAAAGGTGTTCCAATGATGGGGTCTGGTGGAGTGTATGCAATCCCTGATGAAATGATTATGTGTGATCCATTTGAAATACCAGATCACTTTAGAAGAATCTGTGGTATTGACTTTGGAATAGACCACCCTGCTGCGGCTTGTTGGATTGCCCACGATGCTGATGCGGATGTTATCTATGTGTACGACTGTTACAAAGAGCGTGGTCAAACTGCGGCTTACCACTCTCAGGCAATTAAAAGCCGTGGGAAATGGATTCCTGTGTCTTGGCCTCACGACGGCATGATAAGAGACAAGGGTGGCGGCATCGCATTAAAGGAGCAGTACCAATCACAAGGTGTAAATATGCTGGGCTTCTCTGCGAGATACGACGACGCAAAAGGTGGTGGACAGTCAAGGGAGCCAATTACTTTGGAGATACTGGAACGGATGCGCACAGGTAGATTTAAGGTGTTTAAACACCTTAATAACTGGTTTGAAGAAAAAAGGATGTTACACCGGAAGGATGGTAAAATAGTACCAGTGAAGGATGATATAGAATCCGCTACTCGTTATGCGGTAATGATGTTAAGATGTGCTACGAATTTCGTGGACGAATTTACACAGAGGCAGAGCAGTGTAAGTTACGATAATTATGATCCTCTGCAAGAGTTTTAAGGAGACCGACATGAGCGGTTTAATTGATATGATTGGCGGATTGGTAGGCGGGCTCACTGGGGGCGGTATGCCAACACCACCTCCACCACCACCACCACCGGCACGACCTGCACCACCAGTTTCATCTGTTTCTAGAAAAGGAGCAGGGGATGCGACTGTTGCAGCAAACAAGAGACGCAGAATGTCTGCACAAACTGGACGGCGCTCCACCATTTTGGGTGGCGGGACAGAGGGTTCGGGAAGCAATAACACACTCTTAGGGGGTTGATATGCCTAGGGACTACAAGAAAGAATATCGTGACTTCCATGGTAAGCCTGAACAAATCCATCGGCGAGCGGCTCGCAACAAAGCGCGTTCGCTTTTAGGTCTAAAGAAAGGTGACCCACGAGAAGTAGACCACAAGAAACCGCTCTCTAGGGGCGGAGGCAACGGGAAGAAGAATCTTCGTGCAGTCTCTAGAAGTACAAATCGTAAAAAGGCGACAGGTAATGGCTAAGAAACCAGAAAATACAATTAAGGCTTTGGAAAAAGCAAAATCGAACCGAGTGAACTGGGACAACCATTGGCAAGATGTAGCCGATTATGTCCTCCCTACTCGTGACTTTTACACTAAAGTCTTACCGGGTGGGATACAAAGGCGTAACCGAATCTATAACACCGCTGCGCCAGAGGCGGCGGTTCAGTTAGCAGCCGCAATGGAGGGCATGCTGTTTAATACGGGTATCCGCTGGTTCGAGCTTACCACTGAGAATGAAGATATAAACAAACTTCATGAAGTTAGGGAGTGGCTCTACGACACTACCAATAGAATGCTTGCCTACTTCGATAACACTCGCTCGCAGTTCTCAATCTCGGGTCATGAAACCGCTCTGGATTTAGTTACATTCGGCACAGGTGTTGTCTTGGTGGACGAGAAGGACGGGGTGTTAAAGTTCCAAGCAAGAGACCTTAGTGGTATTTATCTTAATTCTGATGACTCTGGAACAATTACAGATGTGTTCAGAGAGTTCGAGATGCCTGTCTGGGAAGTGGTGGATAAGTTTGGCTTAGACAGTGTGAGTGAGCGGGTGCGCAAGTGGTCAGAAGACCCCGACAAACAAGACAAAAATATTAAATTAGTACACCATATATACCTCCGCTTGGATCGTGAGTACGGCAAGCAAGATAAAACTAATAAGGCTTGGGGTTCTTGCTATGTTGAGGTTGACCAGAAGCACCTCCTTAGTGAAGGTGGCTTTGATGAGAACCCATACATCGTTGTCCGATGGAGCAAGGCTCCCGAAGAAACCTACGGTCGCTCACCTGCCATGGAAGTCTTACCCACTATACGGGTAGTCAATGCTATGGCTAGGACGACGCTAGAAGCCTCTGAGTTGGCTGTACGCCCTCCTGTGATTGTGGGGGCTGGAACTATGGAGGGGCCTATTAGAACGGCTCCTGGCTCAATTATGTACGTCAGGCAGGGTACAAGGGATGTTCCTCAACCGTTCCATAGTGGCGCTAGACCTGACATTGGGCACGAGATGATGGACAGGGAGGAAGCCAAGATTGACAAGGCGTTCTTTGCTGACCGCTTGAGTTTACCACAGAATGACCGTATGACCGCGACTGAGATTATTGAACGAAGACAGCAGGGGCTTATGGTTCTTTCGCCCGTACTCTCTCGCTTATACGCAGAGTGGTTGAATCCTGTTATCAGGAGAACGTTTGAGTGGATGGTTCGCAAGGGCAAGATTGCCCCACCACCAAGTGCTCTTCAGGGAGTTGACTACAAAATCAACTACATCAGCCCTATGGCGGTTAGCCGAAGAGCGAGTGTCTCACAGGCTTTTATGACCGCTATGAGTACGGCGCAGATATTAGTTCAGGCTGACCCCACAGTTATGCAAAACCTAGATGTTGATGGTGTTTTTCGTTCATTAATGGCACAAAATAATGTCGACCCTACTTTCCTTAAGACAGAAAGAGAGGTTAAGATGATGCGAGAGCAACAACAGCAACAACAGCAACAAGCACAACAGATGGAGCAGGCACAGCAAGCAGCGTCCGCAGCTAAAGATGGAGCCATGGCGGCGAGCCAATTAGGAGGTATGTTGGGTGGCTAATAAAGAAGATACAGGTGCGCTGAGACGCAAAGAGGATTATGAAACAGTGTTCTCTACAGATGCAGGGCAAAGGGTAATAGCAGACCTTATGTCTAAGTTTAACATAGGCCGCAGCAGTCACACTCCGGGCGACCCATATGAAACCGCCTTCAGGGAAGGCGAACGTCACGTAGTTATGAATATCATTTACATGTTAGGAAAAAGAAGTGACCCACAATGGGTAAGTGACAAGTTGGACCAGGGCGAAATAGAGTATAGTATCATTCAGGAGTTCTCATGATGTCCGAAAACGGTTGGCACGAAAACAAGAAACTGATACGTCACCAATTAATCCAAATGGAAAAGACCTTGGAAAAGATTGACAGTAGGCTTATTAAGATTGAGAACAAGATATGGATATTGCAGATTAAGGCTGCGGGTATTGGAGGGGCGGTCGCCTTTCTTACTTCATTCGCAATGGATAAATTATGATGTTATTTTGGCCGAGACTTAAAGTGATAACGGGCGTAGGCGCAATGCTAGTCTGCCTTATTGGCTGTTCAGCATTACAGCCAATCTTTTCGCCCTTGTCACCTACTGACCAAGCGTTAGATATTGTTTCAACTGCTGTTGATACGACAAACCTCTGGTGGCCGATTACATTTGCCGGGTTCCTAGCCTTACTTGCTGGCATTGTTAATCTTGTATTCCTTCGAGGAGGGGCCAAGTTATTAGTGGTTGGAATCGCTTTGGCGATGACTCCTCCAATTGTTGACAAACTGGCAACACACCTCGCACCATGGATCTCAATACTTGTAGGCATAGCGGGTCTAGCACTACTTGGCATTGTTTTCGGCCGCTGGTTTGGTCGCAAAGATATACTTAAAAGAGCGGAAGAAAGGGCGGGATATATTGTTAATGATTCCAATAGACTAAGGTTAACCAATCAAGAGGTGGGAGATGTTCTCTCGCATTTAGGTGACAAGGACTTTCAAGCAGACTACGATGTAGTCAGGAGATAACTATGTTTTTAGCGGACATGTTAGGTAATTTATTTTTTGCAACGACTTGCGTTGGTCTTGTTGCATGGGTTGGTTTAGTAGGACACGTGGCTGATTGGTGGAATCTCCCCAAGCGCAAGAAATAAGATGACTAACTGGGCAAAGTGGTGCGCCATAAGTTGCACCCATGTACCCCATCAAAGTGAGAGAGCAATCGACCGTTTGCTTGAGGAAATAAAAGGTCGTAAGTTAACCCACTTCATACACCTTGGGGATGTGGTGGATGCAGATGCTGCGAGTGTTCATTCAGATGACTCGGGGGGGTATACCCTGTACGAAGAGTTCTGTGTCGCCGCTGATATGCTTAGGCGAATAAGAGAAGCGCTGCCCCGTGACTGCGTATTAACTATGTTGGATGGCAATCATGATGATAACATCCAACGACCCGATCCTCGAAGAATACCTAGGAACTTGAGAGACCTAT
>Ga0233415_10000871_pt1 | contig 13571 bp, 18 predicted proteins | sample Na_anoxic_12_MG_FD_188631 | JGI IMG/M metagenome (GOLD analysis project Ga0233415, IMG submission 188631) | Seawater microbial communities from Saanich Inlet, British Columbia, Canada - Na_anoxic_12_MG | ecosystem: Environmental > Aquatic > Marine > Inlet | place: Canada: British Columbia... | reverse complement strand
CTGAAAGGGACTACGGTCGGGACGACCGAAAGTAACGCCTTTGGAGAGAATATAAAACTAAATTGTTTAGTATTTTTAATCATTTTAGTAATCTCGCTGAATTAGGAATCTACTACCCTTGTAGTAGAGGTTCAACCATCACAATATAGTAAAGATCTCCTTCTTTCCAAACTAGTTTGTATTCTACTACATGAGGATTAGGATTGTTCCAGAAGTAATCTGCTACCTTACCTTCTTGAGCATTAGTAGTAATTTTCAATACATCTTCATTTGAAAGAAGATATGCTATTCCAGAGTCTCCTCTCCCTATATCAGACATTATAGAAGCATTAATCGTATCATCAATATCTATACCAATTTTTAAAATTTCAAAGTCCATCATAAATTCATTTGTTCTAAAAATCTAAGTTCTCTATCTCTAATTAGACACTCAACATATACTACTGTTAAACATTCTATCATTAGATTCATATTCTTATCACTAACTGTCCAACTATCATCATTTATTCTTATAACTAAATCAGTCATTAAAGCATAATGTTTTTTTATATGACCCCACATTATTTTACGAATATCTTCTATATATTTTTTACTCTTTACTTCTTCTTTCTCAGAAGGCCACTTATAAACTATAGATTCTATTACCATATCTACAAAATCTTCTTCTTCGTATAATTGAGCAGAATATGCCTCGTACTTATCTGCTTCAAGCAGTAACTCTGAAATAACTATGCGTAGAGCGACATGCAAAAGTATAGGAGTATTATCAGTACAAATCTTAGTAGTAAGAAAATTCTTTACTTCATCAATATGAGTTTTTATATCCATCCACAGCTTATCGCTGATAGAGATTAATTGTATTTCTTCATTACTTTTCAAATTATAACCTTTAGTTTAAAAATTTACTTAAAATACACTGATTTCTAAATCTCTCCTCCACATAGAGATTTAAAAAATCATTTGTCTGGATTATTATATAACTTTTCTAATATCTTTATTTCTTGATCTTGCATATCCATTTCTAATATTGTTATAGAGACACATCTAAGTAAAAGTTCTTGTTCTTCAAGATCTTGAAAATTAGTAGTTTCGTCAACCATGCTCGTTAAATTCTGTTTTTCTTTCAATATTTGCTTCCATGCAACTAATCGTATTTGTTCTACTGCTTTTAAACGTTGATCGATTGGCATTTTTTCATTATCAGAAACAAAAAGACAGAACACTTCTCTTGCAGATTCCCCATAAAGTTGTTCTATCTTCGAAGGTGTTGGGTCTATGCCTTCAATCTTGTCTGGAGCTTTTTTAATATCTTGTTCATATACAGAAATATGTTCTAAAATGAGGCTGATACACTGATAGCACAAAACTAAATCACGAGCATTAGTACCATTACCAATATCCTTTTCTCCAGATAAGAACTTAGTAAGCTCTTCTCTTTCTGATCGGATATCTTTCCATCTATTTCGAACATTTGTTTCTTTAGCTATTCTCTTTTTGTCGTCCACTATTATACTCATCCGCTTTTTGATTATGCTCTTTAGCACGATCATTAATATAGTCAGTTATCTCAATACATTCATCAGAAGTCGCTGGTCTTGTTTTATAGTCTCCATGATCAGTAATTTCTTCACCTACTTCATCGTCACCTGTTATTTTTGTAGCATGAAAAATAAAACCACATTCTGGCATTTTTTGCATTATAAAAGGTTCCCGTAGTGCTGCAAAAAATTCTATTTGCTCTGGCATATTATTATTAATTTCCAAAGCAGAAATAATTTCCCCAATTAACTCTATACCTGCTTCATCCTCATCAGAAGGTGGAGGAATATATCCTTCTTCCATATCGCTATATTTTGATGGTCTCATCCCTATCTCTCTAGCAAAAGACCGAATACCTTTACCTTGACCTCCATGAGAATTAAGCCTCAGTTCTCTTAGCTTTTGTCCGAAAAACATGTTAGTCCTTTTTATAAATAGTTACCTTGTGAATATTAATCTTATGCTCTTTTCTGATCTCTATAGTATCTTCTATTAATAAATAAATACCATATATCAAACATGGCAAAGCTATGAAAAACGAAAAGAATCCTCCTACTATGAGCAACCATACCCCTGCCAAAACCAAAAGAATTGTCTCTGTTCTTAAGCTAATTTTTGATCCTTCTCTTTCTTCATCTGTGCAACTTACTTCTACTTCCATTATTACTGCTCCTAAAAATAAATTAATATTATATTAGTTTCATACATTTTTCACAAAGAGTTTTTATCCACCCCTTTGTTTGACTAACATCCTCAACAGAACCACAATTTTCACAAATAGAATAACTCATTGTTTCAGCAAGATCGATCATACCATATTGTTCGTCATTTGCGCTTTGTGTATAAAATCTTAATCCCCCAAATTTTTCTTTTACCTGAACAGCTTCTATTTGAGGAATAAGTTTTTTAGCTGTTAAATTCCTACTATCTACATCACTTTGCAAACTTTGGCACAATTGATCTATTAACCAATACCAACCATCTCCGCAATCAATACCCCATCCCATACAACTTTCAGTAATAGACATGTCCTTCTGTTTAAATATTTTAGAATATTTTTCAAATAATTTATTTTGTAATTCTGGCGTCATTTTATATCTCCAAAACAATTGGCTCCCTAGTTAAGTTATATCTCTCATCAACTAGAGAAGCATTAACATAAGTAATCCCATCTTTTTCTACAATGCCTTGCTCTCCATGATTATGACCGAATACTACTAATTTAGGACGAACTTCATCTATCTTTTTTTTAAGACTTTTACTACCTATATGTTCAGAAGCAAATTTAGAATGATGAGTCTTATCTAAAATACCATAAGGAGGGCTGTGTAAAAGAAGTATATCCAAATTTTCTGGGATATTATTCCAATATTTTTGAATAGAACTCTCACTTCTATTAAAAGCCCAGTTCAGAAATGGTAATTGAACAGGAGTCCCATAAATTTTTTTCCCTAGAATCTCTATAGATTCATCTTCAATATAATGGAAATTCTCATTCATTTCTGGAACTTGTTTTTTGCTTATCTCCCATATCCAATCATGATTACCTGCAACAATAACTGCCTCTTTTATAGGTTGCTCCAAAAACCAAAATCTAAAAAGACTATCTAACCAATCTCTTTGCATTTGTACAGAAAGACTCGAAGAGTGAAAAGCTGGACATAAATCTCCTGCTATCAAAAGTAAGTCAGCCTCTGGGACAGAGAAAGTTAATTGGCTATGAAGATCAGATATACATACTATTTTCATTACATTTTTACTTTCATGCTTTTATAAAAATCTCTTATTATTATAATAAACTCGTTAGGAATTAATTGCATAGATGCTAAAGCTATTTTATCAGGTATTTCTTTATAATAAGCTTCTGCTAAAGATCCTGCTATACATGCTAAAGTATCTACATCTCCACCCATCAAAACAGCATTTCTGATACAATCTTCAAAAGAAGTTGATTCAAAAAACGTAGTTAAAGCTTGTATAACAGTTCCCTTACAAGTTAAATCAAACTTATAATTATTTTTATAAAAATTTACATCTTTATCAAATTTATAACCATAAGTTTTTGAAATAATTTCTTTTATCCTGTCCTTCTTGACACCAGTTTTTCCATAATGAATAGCTAGTGCAATAGCTTGTGCTCCGCCTATAGCATCAGAATGATTATGAGTTACAGAAGAACTTGCTTTTGCTTCTTTTAAAATATCTAACACATCATCATAATAAAAACCTACTGGACTAACTCTCATGGCTGAGCCATTTCCCCAACTGTTGTAGGGCTGAGGATTATGAGAATACAACCATGCTTGGAATGAACCACCATAGCCTCTATGCCTATATTTTCTACCCAATTCTAAGTAAGCATCTTCATAAGGTATATCTTCAAGAATAGCTTTAGCTGTTGCTACCGTTAAAATAGTATCGTCCGTAAAAGTAGATCTTTCATTGAAGAGAGGAAAATCATAATCAAAGAAATTCATTCTCCTACCTTCGTAAGGAGATCCTATTACATCGCCTATTATAGCACCTATCATAACTATATGTCCAACTTACTAATATTCCCATTTTTGTTTATTTTTAAATTCTCATAATCCGCAACTACTTTTCGATAAAACTCCGATATAAGACAACGTAAAACCCCTTTTTGATGATAAGTAGTACATTTATCTCTTATTTCCTCTAAAATACCTATAATACTATTTACTTGAGTATATCTTAAATTTTTATTTATAATATATTGATGTGCTATAAATGTTATACAATAATTATAATGACCTACTGTTCCCAGTATTTTAACTAGCTGATTAATATCAATGTAAAATATTTTTCTTTGATCATAATCTAATGTAGTCTCTATCCACCTTTGTTGTCTATCTTCAATACCAATACGAAGAAAACTAATAATCGTTGACATAACATAATAATAAGATTCATCAGAATCTAAATTCTTTACTATATTCTCTAAGAACGATTTAAATTTTTCTCTATCTTTTTGTTCTATATAAGGCATCTAACCAACTCCTACTCCATATTCTTTTATCCATTCTATAGTTCCTGCTATTTCTTCTGGTTGAATCCATTTACCATCTTCGATAAAGTCTTTTCCATTTTTATTTTTAATAATATATTTTGCTGCAGATCTTAAATTATCAGAATAAACAACACATCCATTACGAAACTTATAACGATTGTAATAACTGTCTGTTTTTATTACATCATCACTTTGTTCCGTTTTAACAACTACCCAATGTCCTTTCTTAATTTGCTCGTATGAAAGATTACATGTCTTTCCCCATGGAATCCCATATAACCCATATCTAATATCAATATCTCTTGTAAATTTTTTAGATTCTACATATCCTTCTGGTGGATATATATTACCTCCAATATCCATCCAATCATCATCAACATACGCTAACATTAAAACATAACAACCCTTTTTATTTTTCATAGATACACCTAATAATCCAGTTAGTATTACTGATATTATTATAGCATATCTACTTTCACTTACAAAAAGAAAATGTGTAAAGTGAAAATTACCACTTTACACATCTCCTACATATCATCAATAAACCTATTAATTATCGAGGAAGGCACATATCCTTCTAAAACATTAGATTTAGGCTTAAATACATTAAATATTTTCCTACGAGAAAGCGATTGCAAATCTTCTAAAGACTCATAGAACTTACCTTTTCTCATTAAAAAAATATATTTTTTTGCTGCATTAAATTGTCCGCCCATAAAAGCCTCTGGATGATCTCTCATATACAAACCTAATTCTTTATCTGTCATAGATTTAGTATTTTTATATAGTAATTCTACTTCCTTTATGAAAATTTTTAATTTATCTTGAAGTATTAAAGCGATTGATTCGAAATCTATTTCCATTTCTTCAGGTAGCTCTTTTTTAACTTCTTCTAAATTATCTCCATTAAGTATAGACTCCCATATAAACAATGGTGTAACTCTTGATATTAATCTATGTATACGAACATATTCATCACCTTTTATCTTAAGACGCACTCCATTCTTAAAACGAATAACATACCCTTCTTCATTCTTATCTAATACTTTTGCTTTTGCTAATATACTATCCATCCCATCAAAATCATACTGCTTAACGCACTTCGTCTCTAAATATGATGCTTCTATTTTTAGTTGCTCATAATCATATTCTAATCCATAAGAATCTACAATAGCCAATAATACTAATCCTGCAAAATCATACTGTACAACTATCTTATTCTCTGGATAGACTATCTCAAATAAATAAGTGTTATTTCTATCTATCTTACCAAGAGGCATATGATTATACATCCACTTAGTAGCCCATTGAGCTTGCTCTGATATAAATGATCCTGCTGTTGCAACTCTCCACTTATTCTCATAGGAAAACATTATACCCAATGAATTATGGACCAAAATATCATTTGCAAAAAAATTATGATTATCTTTTACTTGGACATCATAATTAAAAGAATTTGACTCTATTCTCTTAATATTTTTTAATTTTAATATTTTAGTTTTCATATTTTAAACTTTCTATCTGTTCCTTTAAAAATAAATTTAACTGTTCTTTGTTCATTTTTTTCATATCTTTTTCCCATATATAAATAATCTTGTAGCCCCTTTTCTCCACATATTTTTTTTTATTGTCATCCTTGGCCCATATCTGTTTAACTGTTTTGCTTTTTCCGGGAAATGGCATAATATCTTCTTTTTTGTAGATAAGAGGATTAGCATGCCAAAAATCTCCTTGGACTTCTATCAATATCTTTTTACCTATTAAAAAATCAAAAGAATAATAACCCAACTGGAATTGCGAAACATACGTTATTCTCCAATCGTACAAAATATCATTTACTCTTTTTTCTAACTTAGATACAAAGTTGTTTGATAATCTTTTTATATTATTTATAATTATCTTATTTTTTTCCTCGTCCGATAAACTATTCCACCATTTCTTTAACGATCTGCTAAATCTCCTTCCAACTTCATCTTTTACCTCTTGAGAAACATTTTTCCAGTATTTTACAGCACTTTTTGATTTTTTATCTCTCCACGTTTTAAATTTCTCCTTCGACACATTATCCCAAAATTTATGAGATTTCTTAGAATTTAACATTGATAATTCATGCCTTTCCTCATCACTTAAATTTTTGTAGTATTCTTTTATTTTTTCTGAATTAGTTATTCTTAATTTCCCATACTTATCCATCATAACCAAGTTAAGGTTCTCTTTAAATTTTTTATCTTTAAAAATATTATCAACTCCCCAATTAGCTAAAAATGTTTGTCTCTTAAGTTCTTTAATATCTTTTAATTGACTAACATTTTCTACTCCATATCTTTTTATACAAGTATTTTTGTATTTATCGAGTCTCGAGGACAATATAGAAGCAACTCCTACACCCCTTTTCTCGATTAAAAAATAATCTAAAAGAAATTGAGTTTGAGTATAAGAGAGTTGATGATTATCTTTAAAGTCAGGTAAACTCCATTGCTCTACCAAATACTTATTTTCTAAATACTCTTTCGTAAAATCAAAATCAACCCAAAAACATATTTGTTTATATCTTATTTCTTTCCTAGAAATCTTTACGTTATTTACTTTTGCACAAAAATAAATATGTCGATTATCTTTAGAACTTATTTCTTGTTTACAAATAAAACACTTCATTTTACTCTCCTAACAATATATTTAATACTAATATATTATTAGCAAATAAATTAGATAATCCTCTAATTTATTTGTAAAAATTCTTCATCCCCTTTTAATTCATCCACTCTCCTATAACAATTTAATTTCGGTAAATACACTTTATGGTTTCCTGTTAATTTTATAGTTGTCCCATTTTCTAATTCTAATTCATACCATTCTCTTTTTTCCTTAGAAATAAAATAACCTTCCATCTCTTTAAACTCAACATTATCTAAAAAAATATTATAAGATAATATTTTTCCTACATATTTTTTATTGCATATTTCTTTTATCGTCTTCTCTCCTTCTTCTGTAATTAAAACAACATCCTCATGACAGCATCCATCTACCTTCTCTGTAACTACAAACTCAGATTGTATAACAGATTTAGATCCTTGTTCTATCTCTGAGTAGTTAAAGAATTTTATAAAAGGAGTTGAAACAACAACCTGATTTTTAAGGTCTAATATTAAACCTCTTGCCATTAAAGAGAATTTATTCCACCTTCTCTCTGTTACACAATCTTGAGTGTACTTAAATAAAGCAAGATGTGGAAACTCTGGATGGTAATTAACATGTACATTACCATTAGCAACCTCTATAAACAGACCTTGAGTTAATTCTAAAAAATCTGTTGTACGAGCAGGATGTTCTATTCCATTTTGTAATAATATTTCCATAATTTTTCTCATTCTCTCCCTCTCCAGTTAATAATCTTTTTCTCTCCTTAGACAAAAAAGGATGTAAGTAACAAACTCACATCCTTATTTAGCAATCCATTTATTGAAAAATCAATTTCTATTACAAATCTGCACTAGCTAAACCGACCTCTTGTTTTAACTTTTCAATCTCTTCTTTTAACTCTTTTTCTGTTTGCTTATATCTGGTTATTGTATATTGTAATTCTCTATTCTTAGATCTCAAATTCTTTCTCTCGTAACGACTATTCTTCTTATATTCATTCCAAAAAATAGTTCTTTCTTCCTTTGAAAAAATAGAATCTTCAACTATTTCTCCATCTTCTACTACTACTTCTCCATCCTCAATACGAGGCATCGCAAAATTAACTGCTATAGTAAAAGCGAGTTTTCGAGCAAATACATTATTAGGAGCATCATTATAATGTTGGACAACTGTAGCATCAACTATAGGAGTAAATGTATGATCATCAAATACTTCTTTAATATAACAACGAATAGTTGTTAAATACTTATAAAACTCCCCTTTTTTATCAGGTCTCTCTGATTCTTTCATTGTGGTTTCAAAGTGAACCTCATAAACTCTATCCTTAATATTAACTTTCATTTTTGCTTCCTTTCTATAATTATTATCATCTATTTATATTATAATTATAAGAAAATCACTTGTCTGGATTTTAATTTTTCTACGTTTTTCGTTTATTATCATACTTTGCAAATAAATCTAAAGCTTCTTTATAACCTTCATAATAAGCCATTTCCATTGCGGTATGACCATTGTTATCCTTACTATTAAGATACTTTTTCTGTTTTATATATTTTTCTACTAAAACAAGATCTTTCATAGCTATAGCTTCCTGTAGAGGATTTCTACCAAATCGTGTAGTGATTTCAGAAACAAATAAATGATCAGATACATCAGGCTCTATTTCTCCTCTCTTTATAAGTTCCTGTTGTTTTGCCTGAATTCTTTTTTCTTGTTCTATGAAGTACTGGGACATTTTTTGAGCTATAATTTTTTCTCTTTCTGTTCTTATCCCCCTAATCTTATTTATTTTGGTAGAGTTGCCCTTATTACCAAAAAGAATAGAAGCTTCCTCTTCTATAAATCCCCACTCCTCTTCATTTTCTTCTTGAATTATATAATCATCAAATATTCCTGCCTTCTCTAAATCCCTCATTATTACTACAATGTTCCTCCTGCTTACTCCATTTTTGTGGAGTATTTGCAGCATACTATTTTGGTCCTGCATAGACATAGCGATTCTCCTTAACCGTCCATGAACGGATATGAAATTATATAAAGAGCTTTTGAAAAAGGCAATGGGTTAACACCCATTGCCTTGGATACAAATTAAAGTCTGCCTGATGCAAACTCCGAAAGTACTTTGGGAACGTTCGAATCCAATCCTGCAATATCCATCATTCCTGCATCACTTGGATCAGCAATAGAAAACTTATTAGCTGAAAAAGCTAGAACTGCTAACTTAGCATCTTTGTTATACTTTCTTCTATACTCTTTCAATGCTTCAAACGGATGAATATCTCCACCATTAGTCTCATTATCTGTCAAAATAACAAACACATCAACGTCCAAACCTTTTTTAATAGCATGAAGAATAGGCACAGAACAATAAGTCCAATCAAAAGGCAGTCCCGATGTTCTCCTAAGAACAGTATCTAAACTATCTTTTGCAGTAATATTCAAAGGAACAAAACCATTTGAAAAAGCCATCATTTCATAGTTCTTTTCAGTCCTTGCACAAGTCATAGCTACAACAGCGGCAGCTTCACGAGGAGTCATAAGAACGTCTGAGTTACCCCATCCGAAACCTCCCATTGAACCACTAACATCGATACCATATAAAAATTTCTTTCCTGTTGATTCAACATAGTTGAATGCCTCATAAAAAGCATCTTCCAATGCATCTTTAATAGCTGGGACTGGCTTCCAAGAAGTTCTCATACCTTGACCCTTGCTGTAAGTCTTAAGAGCTAACATAAGTGTCATAGGGTGAATACGAGCTTTCTTCAAATTCTCACCACTTGTAATTTTATCAATTACCAATGAAGTCTCATCACCCAGTGACTTTAATAGACCTGAAGCAGTCATACTTCCTAAGTTACGAATCAAAGCTGTCATGGGCATCTTAGGAAGCAATGCCTTTTGAACCTTAATATTGTTCCTAAATTGAGAAGGTACAGATTCCCTTGTTAAATCAAAATCTTCAATAAGACTTACAACCGCACTGTCAGAAATCGCATTTTTACAATGCTCATGACCCCAGATATACTTAAGCCTGCTATCCTTCAAAGCCTCAAGACGATCTTCTGTTAGACCCAATGTTTTTTTAGCTTTGTTAGGAATTTTAACTTCTTTTTCCCTTTGAACTACTTGCTCAACAGTACATGTTCCATGAAGAGCGTAATCAAAAACAGTTGCATGATCCTCACTTGGAATAGTCAAAGCTGGACCATTACGAGATGACTTCTTATTTTCGCTTGGACGAGTAATCCTTGCCATTCTAAGAAGATCTGCATGTGACCATTTATGCCCTGCAACAGAACGACTAGGATACTTACAAACTTGATATGCCAACTTCACAGCGTCCTTTTCTGTATACCATCTCCCGATAGCTCTAAGCATACCTTTACCCTTACGACCATTCTTCAAAGTATTAACAGCATCTATCCATGAGAAAAGTGCTGTTGAGAAACGAGCAACCTTAGACATAACTTTATTAGCATATGCCTTAGTTTTTTCATCTCCATAAACACTACATACTGCCAAAGCGAAAATTGCAGGATCATTTTTAACAGCACGACCGGCATCACTAATCTCAACTATAATATCTACTGTACGTTTCGCATCTAATGCCAAACATCTCTTAATACATTCGTAATTTTCCATAGTTAGTTCACGTTCAGAGGCGTAATACGAACCATTCTCATTACCAATGATTAGAAATCGATTTAATCTTGTCCATTCATTTGCTGTAAATACATAACCGCCAGATCTGTTTTGAATTTGTGTGCTTTTTGCCCTCTTTCTTTGTGGTGTACGAGGTCTTGCTACATTCTTTGCATACTTAGCCATTTTTTATCTCCTAAAAAATATCAACCTAATTTACTATTAAATTAGATGTAATTATTTCAACAGGTTCAACATTATACCATTTTCTATTTTTAAGTCAAGCATAAAATTAAATATTTTTATATTTAATTTAAAAAGTCCTAACTCCTCACAAAATAAAGAGTTAAGAAAATGGAACAACACATGATTGAAACCCTATATATTTCATCGACATAATCGTTTTTAAACTTTAAATATTTTTCTTAAATCCAAACCCAGCACTAGCTTCTCCAACTCCGAAATGCCTCATTGTCTGAATAATTTCTTCTGCCCATTTTTGATTTATTTGCTTATTTTTTCTCTTACTGCTTATATGCTTTAAACTTAAAGTATTAATAAATTCCTGAACCTCTGCTCCTGTCCAATTAGGTGTTTGACTTATAATATACTTCAAAACTCCATTCTGAGTTTTCCATTCTTTCAATCTCTGTTTAAACATTTTTTCTCTTAACTTATCTGATAAAGGTGGTATCTCTACAATCCTATCAAAACGTCCTGGTCTATTTCTTAAAGCTTTTTCAATAGTTTTTAGTCTATTTGTAGTAGCTAATGTAACAGCATTACGAATAGTATTAACTCCATCTAAAATGTTCATTAAAGCTCCAAGAGAAATGATATCACCTCCACGTTCTCTGTCCTGACTGAACAAATCTAAATCTTCTAATATGATAACACACGGAGAAAGAAATTCTGCTAATTTGTAAAGAGCTTTGATTGAAGAAATAGATTTATAATTATTTTCAGATAAAATTTCAGGAGTAATCCAAATCACAGTGTAATTGAAAAGAACATTACAAATAATATTTCCTATACTAGTTTTCCCAGTATTATGAGAAACTATCCCATTAGCGTAATATTTATGTTCATCACTTAAAACTTCTAAATCAAAAGTGTCATGGATACCAATACTTTCCAGAGACATAATTGCTTCTTCTCCTTCATCGGTATAAACAATATCATTTTGGACATCTATATCCTCTAATTTTACCCATCCTCTTTTGGTTTCCACATAATGGTCATTAGAACCTCTAAGCTCATTATAATTATCAGTCAACAAAGTATAACACTCTTTATTTGATTTTTTAACTAAATCTCCCATCTCCACCCATCCTTGAGGAGTTTCTATTTCATATATGCCTCCCTCATTTTCTGAAAGATCAAAAAAATCACTAATAGCCATTATTTTTTCTTCATTTACTTTCATTATTTTTCTTCCTGTCTATAATCTGTTTATATTTTTCTTCATATTTTTTAGTAAATTTAATCTTCTTTTTATCATGAAGAGATATTATTTTATCAATATCTAATAATTTAATATCTACTATTTTATAACTATAATTATTTTTCTTACAAAACCTAATAGCTGCTTTCTTCTTTTATGAACAACTTGGATTAGAACTATACTATTATTCTTCAATTATGTTATGTTTTTCTTCTTTTTTCTTTTTCCTAATTTTAATTTTCATGTCAGCTAATACGCAGCCAGGCTTCCCAAAAATCATAATACCTCTTTTATCAATCCCTTCCTCGTTATACTTTTTTACATTTTCTACAAAATCAAAAACTTCCAATTGAAACAAATCTTTAATCTCATCAGTAAAATAAAAATTATCCCAACTATATTTTTTATCTATTTCTACTTCAGAAAAAGAAGCAGAGATCATATTAACATCCTTAAGTTTAGCTCCTCTAAGACAATTATTCTTTTTAGCAAAGATTTGTAAATTATGTATAATATTTTTAGATTTATTTGTATCAGTGCTAAAGCAGGTTATAGAACTACCTCCCCTTTCTAAATCTGAAAACAAATAAAAAGCCACATTGTCTTTTTTATTTTCATTAGTCTTTTCAAAGAATAAAAAACCAGTAATAGTAAAAGTTGTTTCTTTCCCCTTGACTATCCACGGATTTTTCTCAGGAGGAATAGAATTCCCATTTGTATCAAAATTTAACTCCCCTGCAAACTCAAAACCTTCACTCTTCATAAAATTATTAATACTCTCCATAAGTATCAAAGTAATAAGAGGATGAGATTGATAAGGATGATTCTTAATATCATTGACTGATGTAACTCCTAGAAATCTACATAGAATCCTGTAATCTATTGTTCTAATAAAATCTATTTTTATTTGGTCTGCAAATTTTACTGAAGCTAGCCCATCTTTTAACCTACCTTGCTCATCGATTAAATCCTTATAATCATCACGAGTTCGCTCAATTCCCATAATATCAGGAGGTATACCAAAATTATCATCTTCATCAAATTTACATTCTTCCATCACTTTTTCATTTACTCCAACTTGTGTTGAGTGTTTTGCTACTGGTGTTATTGCAATTTTGTCCTTCATATTATAATCTTTCAACAAACGTTTTAATTCTCTTACATTATTGTGACACTCCACGGGGCAAGCCCCGTGGCTTCTAACTTATTACTTTAGTTAGAACTTTTCTTGTTTCAGTGACGGCCACTGAGTCGCAAAGCGACTCTGTAATCTTA
>Ga0233415_10000870_pt1 | contig 13574 bp, 27 predicted proteins | sample Na_anoxic_12_MG_FD_188631 | JGI IMG/M metagenome (GOLD analysis project Ga0233415, IMG submission 188631) | Seawater microbial communities from Saanich Inlet, British Columbia, Canada - Na_anoxic_12_MG | ecosystem: Environmental > Aquatic > Marine > Inlet | place: Canada: British Columbia... | reverse complement strand
AAGCCTAGAACACTTCACAGAAAGAACTAACGATAGAACCGCAGGGTATAGTTGTATCCTGGAGCTTAAACAGTTCTACGATTGGAACAAGTGCCAAATACCCGAAAGCGGTGCTAGTATCTCCCCAAGTGTTGACGGTCTTACTTTATATGACTTCTGCGACCAATCAGTTATAGACAGATTAACGGCTACACAAGTTGCTTGTTTGGAAGATGAGTTTGGAGGCGGTGGTGCTCCCGCTACTTTAACGGTTAATACTGCGACATTTACAACGGTTGCAAGTGGAGGTACTTTAGACATAGCGGTACACGATACCGCAGACGCTAACGTAGGTACTGTAGCCTCTACCTCTGAGATAGAGATAGGCAATAGTTCTAACGAGGTTAACGGTGTGGATATTTCAGAGCCTACGGTAGCTGAAGGAACACACAACCAACAGATACAAAATAGCGCGTCTACTCCAGTAGGAACTGCTGCTAATCCTTCTGTAATTGGAGACAGTCAAGCCCAAGTAAACGGAGTTAACACCGAAACAATAGCGGCAACTGTAACACATAACCAAGAGATACAAGATAGCGCAGGAGGTAGTGTAGGAACTGCTGCTAATCCTAGCGTAATAAGTGACAATACTATAAACTTTAACGGTGCAGACGTTGACACAGTTAAAGCAGAGGAAACTTACGCCTTTCTAGTCAAGCTAGACGGTAGCAATTCGGGTACATATAACGCAGGAACTAACACGGTAAGCGTTACTAGCGCAGCTTGTGCAGATGCTACAACCCAAGTTAACGCGGTTAATGTTGGAACGGTTGCAAGTGGTGGTACTTATGACCAACAAATACACGATAGTGCAGGAGCAGACGTTGGGACTTCGGCTAATCCTTCAGTTATTGCAGATGCAACGGTAAGAAACAACGCTACTCCAACCTGGAATGATACGGTAAAGGCAGAAGATACCTTAACACTAGCGCAAGGAAAAGCTTTAGATTCTGATGGTGTTACTACTTTATTAGCCGATTATATCCCTAGTGCTAGTGGGTTTATGTTTACTTGTACTCAACCCTCATCAGTAAGCCTTGGCGTATCAGATTCTACACCAAATTTTGGAGATGCAATAACGCTAACGGCAACACCTAGCAACATAATACCTACAAGTTATTTGTTCTTTGCGTGGCGTTCGGACACAGACGAATTTAAGTTCTTGCAAGAATCAGCCTCTAATGTTTGCAACTGGACTACGAATGTAGTTAACACGTGGAGTGTTCACGTTATCGCAGACAATGGTGCGGGAACATTTGCTGCTGATTGCGAAGAGGTAACGATTGCCCCAGATTCAGACGCAGAAGCATGGTTAGACTTTGTTTCTATTCCAGATGACGGTACGGTATATTTTAGCGGTACGGCTCAAGAGGTAACAGGGGCGCAATATTGGTACTATGTCAATCAATTAGTGTTTGATTTAAAGTCTGATTCACTTTGGTCGGAAGGTCATTATATGTATCTCTATATTGGTGGTGCTTCGTCAATTCATAAGATAAATCTATTCAACCCGCTAGATACAGACGCGGCTTTTCGTGCTGACTTTAACGGTGGTTGGACTCATGATGTTAACGGACTAACTACAAACGGCACAAATACATACGCTGACACACATTTTGATTCAAACACGCATTTAGCTACTAATGATGGAGCTTTTGTTTCTTACGTAAGAACAAGTCAAACAGGGGCGGTTATTGGGTTTGATTGGGGTGCGTTCGAAACATCCACAAGTAAGCTAGATTTTTGGGCGTCAAAAGTTACGGTAGACAGGTCATTCTACGCAATAGGGGTATCTAAGCAAATAAATGGTTTGTCAGTTTCTGATTTAACGGGTTGTCATATCTTAACAAGAGATAACAATTCAGCACTTCAAAAATGGATAGGAAACGATGGAACGCTTTTAAATAGCGATACAGCTTCTTTTGTAGGTCATCCACCTTTGGCCGATTACATAGGTGCAAGGAATAATGACGGCTCACCATTGTTTTACGCTGAAAACGGTACTAATTATAGTTTAATGGGAAGGTTTGACGGGTTGAGCAATGCACTTTCGACAAGCCTAAGAACTACAATAGATACATTTATGTCATCATTAAATTTAAACGTATGATAAAGGGCGTATTCATAACTGAAAGTCAAGCGGGAAAGCTGAAAGGGAAATCTTTCGGAGATGGTAATTTTAATCCAATCAAAGATGAGGACGGGCGCTGGTTTGTTTCAGAGATTGAAGGGTGCAAAATAGAAGGAGCAGGTAAACCTGAACCTTTGTACCGTTTCACCTCAGAAGCTAAACTTTCTAGGATGTTTTTATTCATACAACTAAAAACAACACTAGAACACGATTCGTTTTTTGAATTAAATGAATCTATTTTTGATTATTGGTTATCTAACGGAGGTGAAGGTGTTAAAGATTTATTTGAATTATCAACTGAAAAATGGCTAGATGTTGGTGACCCATCCCCTAGAGAATATGCCTTAAATTTACTCAATTGAAACGCCACGTAAGCAAACGAATTTTAGGCTTTTCATCTTATGTAATTGGCCTTACTATGTCTATTTGCGGTGGGTTTGAATTTTATAATATTGAACCAATGTTAATACTAGCTATCTTGGCAAATGGCACGGCACTACTAGGAATAGATGCCTACAAAGCAATAGAGAATGGAAAGACTAGCTAATCTTTTATTTGCCCCACAAACTAAGAGTGAGATATTACTATATATGGTAGACGGGTTTGGGTTGATATTATCTGCCTTCTGGTTAACTGGAGTTAAAGAAACTTTAAGCGTTTACATTTTAGCTATAACTGCGATTTCTTTAACCATAACTGTAGGGGTTAAAATTCATAACCTATTTAATTCTAACGAAGAAAATAAAAAGGTCTGAAAAAGTACTGCGAAATTGCCCCCGTAGAGTGTGATAAAAACTGCTTAAAAAAAAATAGATGTTCGCTAAAATCTGCCGAGAATATTACAAAGAACAAACGCACGGAACGCTAACCGTTTATGATGAAGATACGGAGGCGCAAGTGTTTAAATGTCGGACGTTAGAATTACCCGACTTAAACAACCAAAGGAATATTAGCTGCATTCCAGAGGGTCACTACGATGTAGACCCAGTTACCTCGCAAACTTTTGGGCGTATTTACGCAGTTAATGAGGTTCCAGGACGTAGCTTAATTAGGATACACCAAGGCAACTATGCAGGGTCTATTAACCCTAGAACGGGTCACTCAGATATAAGAGGGTGTATATTAGTAGGTAAGGAATTTATAGACATCTCTGGAGATGGTATTGCAGACATTACCTCTAGCAAAGCTACACTTAAAGAGCTTTTAGAAGTAGCTCCTGATGGGTTTGTTTTGACTATTGAGCAATGACTGAAAAGGTACTAGCTATTTTTGTTTCTATCCTTCTAGTGCTAGTTATAATTCTAGGCTATCAAAAAAGTAGTCTAGACGTTAAAATAGGAAATGCGGAGTATGCTATTATACAAATGCGAGAGCAAAAGATAGAAGCCTACGACACCCAAATAGTTGACCTTGAGAATTTTATTACTACTTTGCAAACTGAAAGAGACAAGCTAAAAGATGAAAAGTCTAAAATTAAGATTGTCACTATTACGAAAATTGACAGTATTAGGACTCTGCCTTTTAATGGTAAGCGTGTCTTTTTCGCAGGAGAAATTGCCCGTGTTGATTCCATACGAGAGCGATACACTAGTAGCGATTAGTAAAGAGCAGTTTGACGTAGTGCTATTCTCGTTTTCTTACCTTAGAATGACCGAGAGCACCCTAGAGATTACATCTAAGGAACTAACGCGCCAAGATAGTATAAACACCTACCTAGAAAAAGTTATGCGCTTAGAACGTCTAAAAATGGCTGAGAAAGATACTGTTATCACAAACCTGGAGGACATTATAGGTGACTATAAGAAAGCTCGAAGGAGGGAAAAGCTAAAGAAAACATTTACCTATTTAGGACTTGGAATTTTAGCGGGTGCTGAAGCGGGAATAATAACCTACTTACTTATTAGATGAGCCTATACCACACTAACGAAGGAATCCGAGAAGCAATAGACCTTATCTTAAAAAGGAACGCTTCACGCCAAGCTAACCAAGGAACAGACACCTCAGACGAGCAGAGGTTTCGAGACGCTAAACTCTGGACTCACGACCTTATGGAGATAGGGAAACTAGACCCAGAGTTCTGGGCGGTTATAAAAGAACAAGAGGACTAATGGAGCTGAATTTTAACTTTAAGGATAAACGCCCACGGTTAAAAGGTAACAGATTAGCCGCTTTTGAGAACTTAGATAAGGACGTTTTACGGATATTAGCTATAGGTGACTTGCACGAGCCTTTCTGTCTTGACGGTTATCTTCAATTCTGCATTGACACTTACGCGAAGTATAATTGCAATAGGGTTATCTTCATTGGTGACGTTATAGATTCTCACTACTCTAGTTTTCACGAAACCGACCCCGATGGTTTAGGTGGTGGTGATGAATTAGAGCTAGCTATTCAACGCTTACAACGATGGGTAGAGGCTTTCCCGATTGCAGACATTACCGTTGGAAACCATGACCGTATAATTAGCCGAAAAGCTTTTAGCGGTGGAATCCCAAAGGCTTGGATTAAGACGTTTAATGAAGTGTTAGGTGCTCCAGATTGGAACTTTTGCGATAGGGTTGTTTACGATGGTGTTCAGTACATTCATGGTGAAGGAGGTACTGCGTCCACCAAGTGTAGAGCTGACATGATGAACACCGTCCAAGGGCATTTACACACCCAATGTTATACTCAGCACTTTGTAGGTGCTAATTTTCGGGTGTTTGGTACGCAACTAGGGTGTGGAATAGACCACGATAAGTACGCCTTTGCCTACGCTAAGAGAGGTAAGAAGCCCGCTATAGGTTGCGGTGTAATCATTGATGGTAAAACTGCTATCAATGAGTTAATGCAGCTATAATCTTATTTAGAATCATTCTAAACTAGCACAATTTTCGTGCTTAAATTCTACGTTCTCAACAATTACTGTTGACGGAATGTTAATTATTATTACTTTAGCAGAGAACTAATAACAGAACGATGGAATACTATTTAAAAGAATACACATACAGAGAGTGTTGCGACCAAGAGATACGAGCGTGTGACGATTGCGAGTGCTACGAATGTAAGACTTGCGCAGAACAGAACTATACAGAAGCAAGCCCCTTAGATGAGGAGGTTTGCTTTGAGTGTTTTTTAATAGAAAAAGAACTAAGAGAAGACGAACTATGAGAGGGAACTTTAGTCTAGAGCCTTTGAAAGATAAGGTCATAAGAAACATTATTGAGAGCGAAACAGAAGAGCAGCTAAAGAGTTCTATGCGTTACGCTCAACTAGCAGGTCTTGAAGATGACGAGCTAGTAAAAGAATGGATAACATTTAAAAAACAAATCACTAATTTCAACTCCCCCTTTTAATGGAACAAATAGACAAAGTAATGACAGAAGCAATTGATAAGCTAAAGGAATCAACCGAAGAGATGCTAGACGAAGGCGTACTATCGGACTGCTGCGGTGCTTCTCCAGTCGGGGAGAGCGAAGACATAGGAATCTGCCCAGAGTGTAAAGAACATTGTGATTATTTATATAACTAAAACAAAATGAAAAAGCTAATTGAAATCCAAGCGGAGTTAAAAGCTCCTAAGAACCAATTTAACAAATTTGGTAAGTATAACTATCGGTCAAAAGAAGACATCTTAGAGGCCGTGAAACCACTACTAGCGGCCAAGGGTTTACTAATGACCCTAGTAGATGAAGTGAAAGAGATAGCAGGACTAGCGTTTACGGAGACTATTGTAAGGGTAGACGATGGTAAAGACTTCGTAGAAACTAGAGCACAAGCAGGAATAGAAAAGGCGGGAGGTATGAACTTAGCCCAAGCGTTTGGAAGTAGTTCTAGTTACTCTGGAAAGTACGCTCTAGGTAATATGTTTCTCCTAGACGATACTAAGGACGCAGACGCAACTAATGACCACAAAGTCCACAAAGAGCACAAGGTCACACCCTTAAAGAACCCTATTAAAGGCACGGCTCAGAAGCTCGATTTAAAGCCCGATACTAAAGCGTGGGAGAAAGCGGTTAAGTACCTAGTAGATGGTGGTTTAATTTCAGCTATAGAGGGAAAGTATGCACTTGACAAAGTGAGTAAAGAGAAGTTAATGGACGCTGCTTTAAACGCATAAGATGGGAGCAAGTAAGGAGCTATTTATGGAGGTGCGATTACGTGCCGAAATGAGCGAGGAAACTTTTACCCAGATACCCGAACACCTCCGAGACGAGATGAAGATTAAGAGCATAGAAGCGGCTAACTTTAAAGAGGTATATAAGAAAGATAAAATCTGGCGGGACTTAAATAAGGAGATGGTAGAGGTGCTAAAAGATAAAGCAGAACGTGAAGCACAAATAAGAGTAGCTAACAGATGATTATTTTAAACGCTCAAGTAGAGACAATCCAGAGCCGAAAGGATAACACTTTAAAGGTTGTCCTAGGCACTCAAGAGTTAACCGAGGGCGGTAAGCTCTTCCCGTTGCAGAACAGACTCTGCTCCGTAGGTATAAGCCCTAACGAAGACCTAACCAAAGAAGACATAGAATTGCTAGAGTCTTCTAAGCTAGGTATAGATGACATTCCAGGAACTAAAAGCCAAGCCCAAAGGCTACGTAATACGCTATTTGTTTTATGGCAGCAGAACAACGGGGGCTATGAAGACTTTAATTTGTTCTATCAAAACAGAACGGACAAAATAATAGACTCAATAAAAGCCAAGCTAGAATGACAACTATTAAAGTATACGCCTTTTTAATAGGGTGTTTTATCAAAGCAGTAATTAACACAATTTTAAATAAATAAAAATGGAAGTAGTAGGTACAATTAAAGTGATAAACGAAACGAAAACTTTTGATAGTGGGTTTCAAAAAAGGGAGATAGTAGTAACCACAGAGGACACTTACCCGCAGGACATTAAGCTAGAGTTTACAAAAGACAAGTGTTCTATTCTAGACAAGTACGAACTAGGGCAGTCTGTGACGGTTGCGTTTAATCTCCGAGGTAACGAATACAACGGAAAGTATTACGTTAATCTTCAAGGGTGGAAGATAGGCCATAACGATGGAACGGAGGTACTCCTGGAGGAAGTAAGGGAGCAAAAGAAGCCTCAAACTATTAACGAAGGAACAGACGATTTACCTTTTTGATGAGGGTCTTAAATTTATACGCTTGTCTAGGTGGTAATCGCTACAAGTGGGATGAGGTAGCAGATATAGAGGTGACTGCGGTAGAGCTAGACCCAGAACTAGCAAGGCTCTACCAAGAGCGTTTCCCTAATGATAAGGTAATAGTTGCAGATGCACATCAATATTTACTTGACCATTACAAAGAGTTTGATTTTATATGGAGTTCTCCACCTTGCCCAACACATAGCAGAGCAAGATATTGGTCTGTTGGTGCAAATGGTAAAAACCCTGTTTATCCTGATATGAAATTATACCAAGAAATAATATTACTGCAACACCACTTTAAAGGCAAGTATGTTGTTGAAAATGTAATTGCATATTACGAACCTATGTTTAATCCTAAAAAAAGAGGTAGGCATTTATATTGGACTAACTTTAATTTACATAATAAAATAAGTAGAGAATTTTCAATGCAAGGAAGTAATAGTAATAAAGAGTTTCAAAGGTTGTCTAAATTTCACGATTACGATTTCAGTAAATATAAAGGTGAACAAAGTAAAACAAAAATAGCACGAAACCTGGTAGATTATGAAGCAGGTAAAACTATATTTGAGACTGCACTAGGAGTAATTAGAAAGTCAAACGTAAAACAAACATCTATTTTTGATGAGGAAACGTAAACGCTCCGTTATAGTCAAAGAACTAGACAAGGTTTTTAGTCAGTACATTAGGCAGAAGTACGCTAACCTGGACGGCTTTGTAGACTGCTTTACTTGTGGTAGGAGTTACCATTGGAAAAAGATACAGAACGGGCACTTTATGAGCCGTGCTAGATACTCTACGCGATGGGATGAGGAGAACTGTAGGCCGCAATGCTACGGATGTAACGTAATGCAGCAGGGTCAACAGTACATTTTTGCTCAGAACCTAGATAAAGAGGCTCCAGGAAAGGCTGACGCAATGCACGTAGCATCATTGCAAACGATTAAATACCAAGACTACGAACTAGAGGAAATGATTAACGAATACAAACAGAAAATAACAGAGATATGAATGAAGAAAGAACATTGAACGAGGAAGCTACAGACGAAATTATAGACCGTCTAAGTTTCTTAAAAGGTAAACAATACCAAGACGTACAAGGATTGGTGAAAGACATACTAACCGAGGAGATAGATAAGTTCCGTGAGAAGGTCAGGGAGACGCTCTACGGCTTCGATTCGAAAATAGGCGTAAGAGCAGTTATAGACTACGTTACAGAGCGTTACATGGTATCTTTCGACGAAGTACAAAGCAGCTCCAGGAAACAAAACATTGCAGAACCTAGACAGATTATACATTGGATGCTTAGAAACCGTGTGTGCTATAACCGTTTATCACTTAATGCGGTGGGTGAGCTTGTAGGAAGTCGCGACCATGCTACGGTATTGCACTCAGTCAAGGCTATTAACAACTGGTTAGCTACAGACAGAGAATTTAGAGAGCGTCTAATGGTTATGTGTAACGAACTAGGGGCTAGAACTAAATGGTTTCCAGAAAGAAAGGAGTTAGTAATAACGGGTTACTTAAAAAAAGATAATGAAACGATACCAACTGAGAAGACAGAGCAAGAAGAACACGCTCCAGCTTAAAAAATACCTTTACCCTTTGTGGTTTATGATGAATGTCATATCATTTATTTTAACTTACATGATGTTTAACGGGATTTAATCCGTATATTGCAGAATCTGTTACGCCAAATTAACAGACACTTATAATCAACACAATGAAAAAGATTTCTTATAAGGGGATAAAACCAACGAGGCGAGTGTTGAGCCTTTGCTTGGGGTGTTGGCGCACCTCCCCTTCTTTTCAAGTCCAAAGGACTAGAGAAGATATTTTTGATGACATACTAAAGATACCTTGGGACATACACCATACTTACGGACAATCATATTTAACTCGTGAAAACCAAGCTAAATACGATGCGTTAATTTCAGAAGGTAGAGAGTTGCGTGTTTTTGTTGATAATGAACATAGGACTTTAATATCATTATTAAGAATGGCCGCTAGGCACTTAACAGAACTAGAGACTCGATTAAGAAACCAACCAAGAGTAGACGCTCAGAAGTTTATAAGTAAAAAGAATCTTCGAGTATGGCTATTCAAAAGAGACAAGTGGAGGTGTTTATGTTGCGGCTCAACAATACGATTAACAGTTGACCACATCGTACCAATAAACAAAGGTGGTGAGAATAAACTATCTAACCTTCAGACACTTTGTAGAAGTTGTAATTCAAGAAAGAGTGATACATTTATAGATTATAGATAATGGCAAAAGACCCCGCATTCTTATTTTATTCTAACGACTTTCTAACTGGAGTTGCAGACCTCACCTTTGAGGAAAGAGGGCAATACATTACGCTCTTAGCACTTCAGCATCAAAAAGGACATCTAACTGCCAAGGCGATTAAAGTCTGTGTTCCTGGAGTTTCTCAAGATGTATTAGATAAGTTCACCATTGACGAAGATGGGAACTACTTTAATGAGCGTTTAGAGTTAGAGGCTAAGAAGCGTTCTGAACATTCCAGAAAGCAAAAAGAAAGAGCATTGAAGGGATGGGAAAAGCGTAAACAACAAAGCGGGGGCGAAGCCACGGCATGTGCCACGGCATTGCCTTTAGAAGATGAAAATGTAAATAGAGATACAAATATAAATACTATTAAAAAGGTTGTTGAATACTTGAACCAACGACTTAATACTAATTACAGGCACAACTCTAAAGCAACATCCGACCCAATACGAGCAAGGCTTAACGAAGGGTACACGGTAGAAGACTTTGAAAAAGTAATAGACACAAAGGCGGCTGAGTGGGAACACGACGACAAGTTCTCTAAGTTCCTTAGACCCTCTACGCTTTTTAGTCCTAAATTTGAAAGCTACCTTAACCAAAAAGAAGCAACAGAATCAAGAGAAGACGAATTAAAAATACACTTACTTAAACACTTAGAAGATGTACGAACTGACAAGCACGTTGATGTCCCTACCAATGGTGATAGGGTGCGAAGAATTTCCTAGAGGAAAAGAAACCGAATTTCTAGTTAAAGACTTAAACAACTTCATTAACCAAAACTATGGTTATTCAAGTAAGCAAGTCCTGGAAGCTTTTGAAATGGCTTCTACCTATCAACTTTACCTAGATAACAAAAGAGTAGACCCTTCTACATTTGGAAAGACATTAAGCCGAGCCTCCGTGGGTAAGATTCTAACGGCTTACAAAGAACATAAGCGTTCCAAAGCAGCAAGACCTTCATCTAGTTACTTGAGTTTACCAGAAGTTGAGAAAAAGAATATTACGCCTGCTGAGTCTTGGGAACTTGTAGAACGGTGGGCTAAAGAAGAAGGAGAACCAACACACTACGCCCCTTATCTTGGAGCTTACGAACACCTATTAAGCAAAGGATTAGTTAAAGAAGTCAAGGGGATTAAGTCTACTAGGTTTGTTGACAATCTGAATAGTCCACAAAGAACAGTAGTCCAACAGTATATAAAAGCTAACGTGCTATAACTATTATGAAAGTACTAGACAACGCAGAGAAAGTAAAGAGACTTCTGGAGTCTCAGCCAAAGTACAGAGACGATTACAAAAGTCTAATAGCTAGAATTTGGTTTAATGAGATAGGTCAAGACAAGGAGCTGAAAGCCTTTGAACTTCTAAACAAACTAGTAGAAGGGAAGCTATCACACCCAGAAAGTATAATGAGGGCTAGGAGAAAGATACAAGAGGAGCACCCAGAGCTAAGAGGTAGAACTTATAGCAAGCGCAAAGAGGAAGTTAGAGCAGTTCAGACAGAACTAGGTTATAAATAATTTTGTATATTGCAAAAGTGAAAGAGAAGCTATGTAGGCAGATTCTAAAAGACCCCTCGCTAAATTCGTTAGCGTACCGTCTAGCAGGCGAAAATAAGAAAGACCTCCTCCAGGAACTAGCCTTAATAATCTGCGAGAAAGACGAGCAGGAACTAGAGAAGATTAGTAACTACTTCAACTTTTGGTGTGTTCGGGTACTGATAAACATGACTGGGAACAATGGCAACTTCTCAAAGAAGTACAGAGCGGTTAGGTATAACTATGAAGACGTTAATTTTAACATCAAACAAGACTACGATTACTCGACAGACGAACTAATAGAACGCATAGAGGTAATCCTTTCAGAGATAGCTACCGAAGATACTAGAGGGTGGTATAAAAAGAGACTCTTTGATGTCTATCTAGAGTGCGGTTCTCTGAGGAAGGTAGAGGAGGCCGTAGGCATAGACCACTCTAGCGTATATCTCACAGTTAAAGAAGTAAAAGAAAAGATAATTCAAAGACTATGATACTAGCAGCAATTGGAATAGGAGTACTAGGTGAAGCGGTAACACAATTTACTAAGCGATTCGACAGAAAGCCGTTTAACTGTGCTTTATGTATGACGTTTTGGTTATCTTCTTTTGTTGGGGTTATGTCGTTTGATATTATCCTGGAGGTAATAGAGTTTGTAGGTATCGCAGTATTCACCCGTCAACTACTATGGAAAGTATGGCCGACAATGTTTTAACACAAGACGAGCAGGAGTTTATAAAGCACCAAGCAAAGGAGATTAGACAATTCGCTAACGAGGAATTTGCAGGTTCTGTAGATATTTCAAAGCGTGAAGTTTACCAAGGCATCTTTTTAAAGTCTGGAGGTAGACAATCAATCTGTTTCACGTGTGGAGGTTCACTTAAACAATTAGGTAAAAGACTAGAGCAATGGCTTTAATATCTATGGCCGTGTATGACACGGTAGAAAACAAGAGGACGGAGTACACGGCTAAAACATTAGAGTGTTTACTTCAGACAGTTAACCTAGCTAGGCATCCAGTCCACGTTATAGACAACGGCTCTTGTGATAGCACTAAGAACTTACTAAAGAAGTTTGACGCTTACATTACAATTCACACTAACCAAGAGAACCTAGGTACTGCCAAGGCGGTTAATATCGGTTGGAAACATAGACAACCTGGAGAGCATTGTATTAAAATTGATAATGATGTAGTAATACATTCTAAGGGGTGGGCGTGTGAGCTAGAGGAAGCCGTAAAGCTAGACCCTAGTATTGGCATTGTAGGACTCAAACGTAAAGACTGTTGGGAGAATCCAAACCACGAGAACCCACACTATAAAAGCACTCTAGATTTAATAGGTGGAGGTAATAACAAGTGGATACCAATAGAGAAAGTAAACCACGTTATGGGTACTTGTCAGCTTTATAACTCAGACCTACTAGATAAGATAGGTTATTTGTATCAGCCAAGGCTTTACGGCTTTGACGATGCACTAGCCGCAGTCCGTTGTCAAGTAGCAGGGTTCTATTCGTGCTTTCTGCCTCACATAGAGATAGAACACATAGACACGGGGGAAACACCCTACCAAGGTTGGAAGGAAAGACACTCTGGAGAAGATATGGCAGCTTATAATCTGCTCAAAAATTCGTATATTAACGGCACAAAGTCAATTTACTATGATAGTATGTACTAACATCTACAAACCAAACGAGGCTACAGACCAAATGGTTAAGAGCTTTGAGAGGTTCGGATATGAACTAGCAATAACTAACGCAGAATTTCCCTATGGAAGAGTGTTTAATAACCTAGTCCAATTGTACAAAAGAGCTGCAACTGGTCACGAAACATTTATCTACTCAGACGGAGGGGACACCTTCTGTCAAAAGCCGTTTACCGTTCCTAGTGATAGGCTAATCTGGTCAACAGAAAAACAATGCTTTCCACATCCAGAACTAGCGAAGGAATACCCTAAGACTAGAATTAAGTCAGATTGGAAGTACTTAAACAACGGAGGCTACGGAGGTTCTCTAAAATTGATGCTAGAGTTCGTCAATAAGTACATAGGTAAACTACCAATGCAAGCTAACTGTCAAGATGAAACTATGCGAGCATTCATAAAGGCTAAGAAAGACGGCTTTCCAATAGAGTTAGACTACAAGTGTAAGCTCTTCCAGTCAATAGCTTTTGACCCTACCAAACCAGACAAGGGGGAGGAGATAGATAGAGCTTCTTTTTCTATCCATTTGGATAACAAAGGCAACCCAAAGTACACGGGGACAGACTTTAGAATTAAAGACGGTCTAGTAATTAACAAGATGACCAAAACTACGCCCGCTATCCTACACGGTAACGGACTAACACCTATGCAATGGCTATACCAATTATAATTCCTTGCTTCTTTCATAACGCTGAGACTATTCAAGTCCAAGAAACTGAGGAAAGCCTAGCAATTGAAATGAATATTGAA
>Ga0233415_10000869_pt1 | contig 13575 bp, 16 predicted proteins | sample Na_anoxic_12_MG_FD_188631 | JGI IMG/M metagenome (GOLD analysis project Ga0233415, IMG submission 188631) | Seawater microbial communities from Saanich Inlet, British Columbia, Canada - Na_anoxic_12_MG | ecosystem: Environmental > Aquatic > Marine > Inlet | place: Canada: British Columbia... | reverse complement strand
GGTGTAGGAAGCGTTGTCATGAGATGAGTAAAGTTAGTCAAGAAGAAATAGGTTAACACCACACATGCTGTCATATATCGTACATCAATATATAGAATATTTGCTGGTAACGTTTTTGTTTCAATTTGAAATTGAGTAAATCAAAAGTGGACATGCCTTTTTTCTATGTCCACTTTTCAAAAGTTGAACATAATATGGACGAAAAACGCTGCCACCTGCCTTTTCAAAGCATAATGCTAACAAAAGTCTGAAAACTAGAAAAAGTGCCTTACCATAAAAAAATCGCGTTTTCTGGGGATTTTAAAATATTGACCAATATCAATGGAAACTTTAGGAAACATCGAAGTAGCGAAAAGTAGCGAGAAAATACTTCGATGTGAAATGTGTGATTATATTACGTCACGAAAATGCAACTATGATAAGCACATATTGACAGGCAAACACATAAAGAGGGCAATTGAGGGCACATGCCCTCACAAATGCTCATGTGGCAAGGTTTTTACAAGAGTTGACAACTTAAATCGTCATAAAAAGACATGTGAAGTGACAAATAAATCCGCTGCAAAAGTAGCAAAAGTAGCAAAATGTTTCCAAATGTTTCCTGAGACCAAAATGAAATATGAATGTGAATGTGGCATTGCCTACAAAAGTAGAAGTGGTCTATGGAAGCATAAGAAAACATGCCTACATGTTGTAGAGGATATAGAATTAGAAGTGAAACAATCGTCCGAATCAGAGGTTTTTCCACAGGTACTGGACGCACTGACGGACTTGAAGGAGGACAATGCTGTATTGAAGGAGGAAATAAAGTATCTCAAGTCTGGTGTTATGAGTGCGGCAGCGGAACCGAAAGTAATAAATAACTATAATACGAATATAAACATCTTTTTGAACGACAAGTGCGGAGACGCTATAGCTATACAAGACTTTGCGAAAACACTAATGATATGTATGGAGGACGTTAACTACGCACTGGAGAATGGCAAAGTGAAAGGGATAGAGAACATTATTCAGAAGAAGTTTGATGAATTGGGCGTGCATAAACGTCCTCTGCACTGTACTGATGTCAAACGGGGGACTCTTTATGTGAAAGGGGAAGAAGGCTGGGAAAAGGAAAAAGGTGAAATGAATAAAATGATACGTGATGTCGAATGCGTGCAAACAACAGGAATAAAAGTATGGAGTGAGGCAAATCCAGAATACTCACAGGGGAATCAAAAACTAATGGAGAAGTGGTTATGTATCGTGCAGTGTTTAACAAACTCGATAGACGGAAAAGGTGTGAGAAGAATAGAAAAGCGCTGTCATGAGATGAGCAAGATAAATCAAGAAGAAATGAGTTAAATGCTCTAGATGAGTGTAGGCGTCCGTTTGCAACAATATGCTATCTACATACATCGCCAGCCCGTCCCTCCCGAGTGATAAAAAATCACAAGATATAGTAGATATGTTGGATAGAGCCTATTTAGGAAGACACCTGACTCTAGTGGCAATTGTGTTGTTTGTTGTAGCATTTGCCTTATTGCATTATTTCAAGCCGTCTTTCATGTATAATAAGGATGGTAGTGTTCGTCAATTCGGGTTAGGTTTCAGCAAGAAAACGGTGATCCCCGTTTGGTTGGTAACTGTTGTATTAGCCATCTTATCATACTATGCAGTAATGCATTTTGCATTTGGGGCTAAAATTGCTTACTAAATATAACATTTGTATCTTTCTTTAAGAGATCAAGATACAAATATGTCTTTTATTCTCGTGTTGTGTAGACCTTCTGAGGTTGTTTGGACTTTTTAGAAGCAGCCTTGCGATCAGCGTCCAGTTTTGCAACGTTTTTCTTGATGTCGTCTGCGCTCTTAGAACAGGCAGTGTTTATCATATAGTTGAAGCTGACAGAGGATACAAGCGACCCTGTGATGACGAACCATATAAACTCCGAAACGATGTCCTTTAATCGTACTAGTTTTCGCATTTCTGCCATATGGTTGGCAGCCCCGTCGAGTAAGAGACCGCCTTGTTTCATGGTAGACCAGAAGGTGTCAAAGTTGGCAGGGGTAATTTCATTGATTAGGAGAGAGGGATCATTGTATATGTGATCTAGCGGACCGTTTGACTTCTTAGAGGTTTTCCCTGGCGACTTTACAATCTGCTCAAGAGTTGAGCGGACGCCAGCGAGACGAGATACACCGTAGCCGATAGTGTTTGAGAAAGGGGATAACCAACCAGGGAACACTGTGAGAACAGCTTTTAGTATACCGAATATCACGAACCATGGCACAGCGGTGACTAGTATTGCTGTTCCATATTGAGGCGTTCCGCACAGATTTTTTGCGACATTGAGATTCAAGAAGTACTGAACAACTAGGACCACGAGGAAATATATAAGGGTAACTGCTAGTCTCATGCCAGTACTTTCGAATAGATACTGCATAATGGAGTATGCAGCAGTGATCCCTATGAAGATAAGTATCGAAGGGCTACTAACGGTTGTATCGACCATGTATATAATATGAATCTTTTTTTTCTTTCCGTGAAATAACCGTGAATGAACATGTATGGAGCAACTCAGAATCCAACGTTGGTAGAATCAGGTATGCGAACTTATTTAGATCGTACATTAAAGCATGGGAAAATGGTAAAGGCAAAACAAACAAATGTTATGTTCAACATAGGTTTCGCTATTGTTTTAGTAATTGTTGTAGGTGGCTTTCTATTGTACAAGTACAAAGGAAAACTTAGTCCACACGAGCGAAGAAAGAAGCAAGAAGAGTCCAAACATTATATTCTTTCCAAGCTACAAAAGTTAGCTGCTGTTAAATCCCGTGAAACAGGAGGAGCAATTACAGGTTTACCTACTTGGTAAGACGTAGCAGAGAGAAAAATATAACTATTAGTATAAATGGCGGACGCGAGCTATCTAGAGGCTATGAATAAGTATTTTTCTTTGAAACGTGACTACGAAAGCAAGTATAATGCTCAGAAGAACAAGTTGCTTAAGAATGCGACATTGTCTATGGCAGACAAGCGTCGGAAGTTAGCTCAGATCAAAAGAAAATGTATTCATTGTGGTAAATCGGGGGGGACTATCTTCTCGAACACGGACGGAATATTATCAGCTGTATGTGGTAATGTGAGTTCACCATGTAAACTCGATATAAAGATCGTTCGTGAACAGGTTGTTCCAAGTTACGAAATCTTATCGAAGTTTGGAGATTCCATACAAAAGGTGAAACAGGAAATTATAGAGGGTAAGTTTGACATGCTATTTAACTACATAGATGATACAAGTTCATTGAAAGAGTTCCGTTCACTGAAGAAGTCACTCGAAGGGCAGTCGATAATCTATGACAAGGCCTTAGATGTTTACGCCACTGCGATGGGTACACATGCTGAAGCCGAAGAACTCAAAGTTAAGGAGCTTGATAGATATCTGCAGATTAAGACTATACGGGAACAATTACAGGAATACACGAAAACTGGTGAACAGAGTCATGTACAGCGCGCTGTAGAGATATATGCAGGACCTTTACGGGTTATACTAGACGACATACGTGGTCTTAAATACAGTTACGTGGGAATGACTCATGACGACGAAACGGCAACGAGTAATTTGATAGAAGATAGGTTTACTCCCAGTGATATGGAGTACGTAGTGAAGTCTGGCAAAAAAATGAAGGCGCCCGTGAAGGGTCGCGATTGAGAAGATGTGAAGCAATATAATCGCTTACTAATACATAGTGCATGTTCAAGGGTTATATAAACTGGCCAATTTTCTTCGTTAGTCTTGTAATAGGTTCAATATTCGTTTATATTTCGACTACCGAAACAAAGACAATATTCGTGTACCCGACGCCAGAAAATGTGGACCGTTATGTTTATGTGGATGAAGTAGGTACGTGTTACAAGTTTCGTCCCACTCTGCAAAAGTGTGGAGATGATGAGTCTAAGATAAAAGATATTCCTGCGCAAATTATAGCTAAGGAAAAGGAAACATAGTGCATAGCTCCAAATATATATTTCGTCTCAGTAATATATATTATGCGGTTTAAGGAGATATTGAACAGTGAGTTTGGTAAGATAGCTGTTTCCATCTTACTAGGAGTAGGACTGTCAAGTATGTTTAGAAGAACATGTAAAACTAAGGGTTGCTATGAGTTCCGAGGGCCAGCCGTCCAAGACGTAGAATCGTCGATCTATCGTTTCGGAAATGAATGTTATAACTTCCGTTCTAATGCAGTGCCGTGCGATACTACGAAGGTACAGGTGAAGTTCGCGTAAAGTAGAAGGCTTTCTTACCTATCCCTAGAATATGTACGATGTCTGATACCACGGATTTGAGTGCACTTCCGATGGAATCTATGGGTGGGGGGGGAATGGCTCAGAACGTTAAGGTAGCGAACCCCACGCAGGCTTTAGCACAACAGAGAGCGCAAGATGCGCAAGCGCAACAGATGCAGTCGCAACAGATGCAGGCGCAACAGATGCAGGCGCAGCAGATGCAGGCGCAGATGCAGGCACAGATGCAGGCGCAGATGCAGGCGCAGGGACAGGCGCATCAGGGACAGGCGCAGCAGATGCAAGGTCATCCGATGCAGTCGCAGCAGATGCAAGGTCACCCGATGCAGGCGCCGCAGATGCCGGCGCAGCAGGGACAAGGTCATTCTAGTAACGATGTAAACTCACTTGTTACTGGATTACAAGAAGCGGCAGCATCTGGTTTGACCAATTTACCGTCACGTGACATCCCGCGGCAGACGACATCGCATATGGTAGACCCAGAGAGTAGAGTGGAGCATGTTCCAGAACACAAAGACTATATAGCGGACCATAATAACCAACAGCGTGAGGCAGAAAGAGAAATCGTTCGTCAAGAGAATCGTCAGTCGAGTGTTGAGGTCATACACAGCGAATTACAGGCTCCTGTAATACTTGCGGCATTATTTTTCATATTTCAACTGCCTTTTCTTCGGAAAAGTATTATGAAGTACATACCAGGTATGTTAAACGAAGACGGACATTATAACATATATGGGTATTTGGTCGTGAGTTTGTTATTCGCAGGGACATACTACGGAATTGATAAAGCGGTAATATCACTAGTCGTTGCGTAATAGATGTTGTTAAAACTTGTATGTATTACACAAGTTTTAAGATGGAGTGTTATATAGAATCTTTAATCGATACTTTACCAGAAGACAGCTACCCAAAGGAGATAGACTTAGTATTGGACGGTGGTACGTTTAATGGCGCATATACATTAGGATGTCTGCGGTATTTGAAGGTTCTTGAAAAGAGAAACATCGTTAAGGTGGTTAGAATATCAGGGTGTAGCATAGGAGCTTTTCTAGCAGTGGCATATGTCGGTAACATTCTCGAGTCCATGGCAGATATTGGGGAAAAGATGATTCAAGACTTCCGAAGGGACCAGTGCCTGCAAAGACTGCATGAGCGAAGTGAAGACTGGGTACGTAATCATGTAACCGATAACACAATAAAGGAAATGGAGAAACGAGTAACAATAACTTACCATGATGCAGAATTGAAAAAACAAGTCGCCGTTGACTCGTTTGACACAAAAGAACAATTGACAGAAGTCCTAGTGCGATCCGCTTTTTTGCCTTTCGTGATAAATGGAATGCCTCATTATCAATATAAGTATTTCGATGGTTTGACACCGGCGCTCTTTTGGGACAAGACTCGTCCATCCATCTTTATATCCACCATGGTTTTGGGTTACATTAAGTCATCTATTGTGATGAAAGGGACAGATTCTATACCTATGCGGCGACTTGAAGGGATCGAAGACATACATCATTTCTTTTCGAGAGCGCGCGCATCTCGATTATGCAGTTATGTGGACAAATGGTCTATTGTCCGCATATTGGCATTTAGATTACGTAGCGTAGCAGCAATGTTGTTTTGTTTGACATCAGATACTGCAGCTGCGATAATACAATACATCCCCGAATGGATTAAGAATCATTTTGTCGTTGATTGGACAAAACAGCTTATTCGTGATTTGATTCGAGATGTAGTGGCATGGACGTGTTACTGATGTGTCACTTTGACTTCCTAGTTTTTGAGTTTTTCCTCGAAGACTTCTTATTGCTTACGGTCTTTGATTTGGACTTCTTCTTTTTGTCAGGTACGTATTTCAAGAAATGCTCTTCGTATTCACGCGTACCCCTTTTGAGCTCTTTGTGTTTTGCAGTTTTCTCCGCACGCATGTCTTCTAAGGTAGTTTGTTTACCGTAACAACTAGTACTGAATCGTTTAAGAATACTTTTTTGTTCGAGACGATTGGCAGCTTGCACTCGGAATAAATACTCGGCCATACAAAGTATGCGGTCGGTGTCGTAGTAGTCGCGGTCTGCGAATATAAAAGACAAGTATAGGTTCATCATAGTGTCTATAGTCGCCACCTTTACCTCTTTCTTGTCGCTTTTCAATACATTGTAACTATGACAGGCTAGTGGACGATAAATGAAAGCAACAGTATCTTTACCTACACGCACTTCGTAATGGTCTGCTAGTAGCTCGTGAATCCCTTCACGGCTCTTGATGGAGACATCTTTGAGCCCAGCAGTTGTCAATGCCTTCTTCACGGCTTGAGCGGACTTCTCGGGGTTCGTAGAAAGCACGTCGAAGTCTGGTAGCTTAGCGTCGATTTTTAATGCTTGCTTCGGCATGTATTTGCCGTACAGATGATTGGCGTAACCGCCAAAAAACACGACTCCCTGCTTGACAAAGTTATCCCGCACGATACGGTATATTTCTTTGGCACTGTACTCCTTGGTGCCTTCAAACGTACGTCGAAAAGTTGACGGATCGCAATTCGCTGCACGTAGGGGGTAATTTTTATTCAAAAGTATAAGACGTTTGAGGACTTTCTCCCATCGACTAATATCTCCTGCTGGGCGAGACATCTCTAGGTACATGTTCATTCTCAGTAGATTCGGCGGGGAATAAAGGATGCCATTGATTTCGATAGCCTTCTTTTGGATTCTCTTGAAAAGATCAGGATCAATTTGTGTTACATCCGCGACTGGAATAAAGTTCACGAACACCTTATAAGTCCCGAAATGAACACCAGCTTTTGCTTCTACTTCGTCATATCCTTTTTTGGCATATATGTCCGCGAGCTGCTTGGCATCATCTAGCGCCTGTGGTGAGAAAAAGTCATAGTCAGGGATTTCTAAATCCTTGTCGTAAAACTGATCATCCGCGGGGAGAATATTGTTAATAGCGGTGCCTCCGTAGCATACAAGTTTTTTCTTTTTTAAATAGGCCTCGACTATTCCTATAATTTGTTTGACAGCAGGTGCGTTGACAACCTCTCTAGCCTTATCTTTTTCGGTTGCATCCACAGCCGCCCGTAATATTTCTAATTCTCGTTCTCGAAACTCATCTCGAGTCATTTTATGTCCCTTCGTCATATGCTGATATATATAACGAAGATTAAATCGTCTCATATTACAAAATTGTAGAAGTCCGTTTTGCTCTCTCTTGGACGTGCAGAGTGAGAAGCAGGGGGCAGCGGTGGAACAGCAATCGTCGTGGGAACAAAACGTAGGTCGGCAGGTTTGAGGATGAACGCATGTCCAGCATCGGCAAACAGCTTGTTATAATGGTCGAGATTCGCGCTGGGGAACTGATATGACATAGCGTTCATCTGGCACCCATATTGCATGGTAAGCGCGGCGCTAGGATTGGGCGATTCATCGCCGAGATCGGGCAAAACCAACGTCATGTTCTTTTTATTAAATGTAATTAGTTCTTGTGTATCATGTGTGAACTTAATCTGTTTATCTCGCATGCACCGCATAAATGCGGAACCACTAGATATATTGACGTATTCATCCAATGAGGTGTGCTCGAATATCGGGTTAGATCTATCTACGGCGATGATGACTTTGCCTAAGAAGTTTCTTAGTGGCATAGCACCTAAATTGTTACCTTGATTTTCATGACTATATTTACTGCCGAGTAAGCGTCTTCCGAGAACATTATGTAGAGTTTTTGCAATAGTGGCCATTATGGGTTGATGTTTTGTCATAATTCTAAAGTGAAGAATGATCGGGTCATTCGAGTTAGGGCAGCTAGAACCAGAAAAAGCAAAATTGTTTACGGCTTCCATTGCGGTTTTGAAAGGAACACTGTTGTATGTGTCTTTGACATCGTAGCTATCACTGGTTGAGGAGGCTATAACTGGGCTATTATTAACTGAGTAAATAGCGAAGTCGAGTACCCTAGCACCCTGTTTGATTGCGTTTTTCAATGCACAGGTGTCTACCCACGTGTCCGCCATGGTTCCTGGATTACAGCAATTGTAGGCGGATTTGATATAATAGTCCCGTAGATTATGGCCGTACGTACCAGTTCCATCGCTCGGTACTGATGCCAGTGTAGGGAATGATTTATATTTCTTCTCGAGGGCATTGCAGTCACGATTCTTCAGAGTGAGCTTGTTTCTGACATACAAGACGGCGCACACGACGACTGCAATGACGAGTCCTATCATAATGATGTCCACGAGATACGTGTTGTCTCTCAATGCACTGAGATAGTGTTTCATTCGGTTAAACATGCTTATATTACGGTAGTAAAATAAATTAGAGCATGTATATATACAGATACTAATGCCAGGTGGGCTACTTAATCTCGTATCTTATGGTAATCAAAATGTTATTCTGAACGGAAATCCGACCAAAACATTCTACAAGTCGGTATATTCCAAGTATACCAATTTCGGATTACAGAAGTTCAGAGTAGACTTTAAAGGTTTGCGAACTCTGCGCATGAATGAAGAGTCACAATTTACTTTCAAGATACCTCGATATGCCGATCTACTAATGGATACCTTTGTTGTAGTCAATTTGCCGACTATTTGGAGTCCTATATTCCCTCCACAAGATTGTTCTAGTAGTTGGGCGCCCTATGAGTTCAAATGGGTTGACAACCTTGGAACCCAAATGATCAAGGAAGTTACGATCAGTGTTGGTGGACAGATACTTCAGAAGATGAGTGGTCAGTATCTTCTCAATAAGGTCAAACGAGACTTCAGTGGTATTTCGCGGTTCTTATACAATCGCATGACGGGTAACGTTGACGAGCTCAATGATCCAGCTAATGCGAATGGCAGAGTAAATCAGTACCCGAATGCATTTTTCACCACTGCCACCGAGGGTCCTGGTCCATCGATCTCTTCTAGAAGGTTATATATCCCGATTAATAGTTGGTTTACATTGACAAGTCAACAAGCGTTTCCACTAGTTAGTTTGCAGTATAATGAACTTGAAATCAAAGTCGTAATGAGGCCTATTCGAGAACTTTATACGATACTACCACCTCCTAGTATAGGCGAGCCCTATTCAGGGGGGGAAAGATATTACATCCAATCGCAAGGAAGTAAACCTCTTCAAGGGTTTTATCGGTTTCTTCAACCACCACCAGACGTTAGTTTAAATACGTATGACGATATTAGGACTGATTGGAATGCTGATATACATCTGATGTGCACGTATTGTTTTCTTTCTGAAGAAGAAGTGCGCGTGTTCGCCGCAAAAGACCAAGAGTATCTTATTAAAGAAGTCTATGAATACAAGTTCCCGAACGTCACGGGTTCGCAGAGAGTAATGCTTAACAGTTTAAGTATGGTTTCAAGTTACATGTGGTACTTTCAAAGAAGCGACATTAATTTACGCAATCAATGGAGCAATTATACTAATTGGCCTTATACTAATGAACCAAATCTTCCTGTGTATGCACCGATGACAGGAGATTGGGACCCTAATGGTTGTGGGACATTAGGACCCGGTGCCAACTACAATCCAGTTACAGGAGCAGCCGATGTATCGTCAGGAATCTATATAACAGGAGACTATCGGGCGGGTAATTCACGGATGATTATGGAAGACTGGGCACTACTGTTGGACGGAAAGTACCGAGAGAACACTTTAGACGCGGGCGTGTTGGACTACGTAGAAAAGTATATACGAACAGGTGGAGATGCACCAGAAGGTGTATATTGCTACAACTTCTGCCTAGATACGAATCCTTTTGTACTGCAACCGAGTGGCGCTATTAATATGAGCAAGTTCTCGAAGATACAGTTTGAGTTCACGACGGCTTATCCAGCATTGGACGCATCAGCACAAACATTCGTGATTTGTGATCCCTCATCGGGTGATATATTAGGTATCAATAAACCTGTATGGCGCATTTACGACTACAATTATGATCTGACAGTGTTTGAAGAACGTTACAATACTGTGATGTTTACGTGTGGGAATGTCGGTCTTATGTATGCTCGATCTTAGTTGGTGCTTTTCTGTAAAGGGCAGTTACAACCAGTAAGCTGATTGCCATACCTTCCTACATTCAGACCATACGGACCACAGTCTCGAAACATTCCGCTCAATGAAGGTCTGCATGTATAATCTGGTTTAAATGGAGCTTTGCAGGTAGGACATGCGATTGATCCCGACATTGCAGGTCCACCATCTGTCTCTAGTGGAGGAGCAGGCTCAGGATTAGCAGCTAGAGGAGAACTCGACATATGTATCTCGGCATAGTTGGATGGAAAAAGCTCTTCACGTGTACGGAGAGATGGATGAATCACTCGAACACGTTTACCATATTGAGCGACATTAGGCGCTAGAAATGAGACGGGATAGGAATGCTGGCCGTATACGGGATCGCCCGTGTGCGACATCTGCATGAAGTTGGCTGACGATAGTGGGGTAAAGTCAACGAGTTTATTGTTGCCGTCAGGGTGATGTTCGGCGTCGAAGTGCAAGCCTTCTCTGAGTCTGTATGCCCAAACACAGTATATTACCACCAATCCAAGGGCTATTATTCTAATAAGCATAAGCTTGATTATATTATCTGGCGATAATATAATTAATGACAGGTTTTTTTTCATCTATTGAGAAGGAGGCTGATAAGGTAGATGTCAAGTTGGCTAGTGACATGAAGAAAGATAAGGAGAAAGCAGCCGCTCCTGTGAAGGAAAACAATTGGAAGGGCTTTGGATTGGGTATTTTCGGCAGTCTTATCTATGCATTACTTCTAGGATTTATCGCTTCAAACTTTGTCTATCTTACAGACCCCTCCAAACTGGATAAGCTATTCCCAACAGATTGTAACGAGCCGCCCTATGATGGCAGCTACTCAACAAAGCATACTGCTATAGATTACTTTTCTCCCATCAAGTTCACGGCCCCCTACAATCAGGGACCAGCGAAGGGATCGGAAGGCATAGGTTATGGCATTAAGAACTGGTTTATAACAAGTATGATATTTTCTTATCGGAACGGTCGACGTGTAATTAAGGGTCTCCTACAGCTTATGGGAGACTTACAGACTACTTTTTCTGGGAAGCCCAATTCTGGACCACAAGGTGGCAGTCTCGTACCTTTCCTCTCGTCGTTCTTCTTAGTACCAATGTTCATTTATAGTTCGATGTTTGGCGGATTTTTCCTAACAATGCTGGGTCAGTTCTACAATGGTGATGATATATTCACCAGATTCCTTTGGGGATTATTCTTCATGTTTTTCTTTGGCATAGGTCCAATGATCGCAGGGGCTGTTAGTTTCGCGCAATTCGTACAAACGCTTGTGACTTTCACGGTTCTTCCGTTTTTCCAAGATCGCGGCAGGTTATTCGAGATTGTCAGGCAGAACAAGAAGTACATTATCGCGTTATTCGGGTACTTAGTCCTTATGGACGCAGGTAAAACATTACAAAAGCTGCCACAGTGGCCCATGTGGTTGGTGTATCTAATTCTCATATTGTTGCCTACGTTATTCGGAAAGGCTAAGCGTGCATTTGGAAAAAGTACGTGAAGATGTCAACAGAAATGCATATAGAGCATAATACTTGTTTCTTTTCAATGGTAAAGAAAAAGAACAAGTCTAACGGCGGACTACCGTTTGTAAGTGTATGTACACCCACATATAACAGACGTCCTTTTATTCAAAGTATGATTCAATGTTTCCTTCATCAGACCTATCCTGCCGACAAGATGGAATGGATCGTAATTGATGACGGAACGGATAAGATTGGCGACTTGCTCGTAGACATTCCGCAAGTGAAATATTATGCGTACGACGATAAGATGTCCCTAGGGAAGAAGCGTAATCTTATGCACAGCAAGAGTCGAGGTGACATACTAGTGTACATGGATGACGATGATTATTATCCTCCCCAGCGTGTAAGACATGCAGTAGATCGTTTGCGGGGCGACAGTAAGGCATTATGTGCTGGAAGTAGTGAGATACATGTACATTTTAAACACATTAATAAAATCATCCAGTTTGGTCCGTATGGACCACAGCACGCAACAGCTGGGACATTTGCTTTTAAGCGTGCCCTTTTGCGGAACCATGAATACGACGACAATGCAGCGTTAGCCGAAGAAAAGGCATTTCTCAAGAACTACACGGTTCCATTTGTTCAGTTGGATACATTGAAAACGATATTGGTATTCTCGCACAATCATAATACATTTGACAAGAAACGACTATTGGACAACCCTCATCCAAATTACGTTCGTGATTCGCGCTTTACAGTTGACGACTTTGTTAAAGAGCCTGAGTTGAAAAAGTTTTTCATTGACGACATAGATGCTATATTGGAGGATTATGAGCCTGGGAGACCGGAAATGAAACAAGATGTTCTAGACCAAATGATCAAGATTGAAGAAGAAAGGAGGCAAATGGCTGAGCGTCATCAGGGTGGTCACGTCATGATAGAGCGTCCTGATGGAACAACACAATCGTTGGGGCCTGCGGAAGTAACGAGGATTATGACACAGCAGCAAGAACAATTGCAACAACTATCTGATGTCCTTCGTAATAGAGACATGGAAATACGAACCTTAAAAAAAGAGCTAGAAACTCTACGGAAAGAAAAGAAACGGAAGGAACGTGATTCGATATCTCATAGTGACAACATTATGGAATCATTACGACGAGAGATAAACTTGTAAAATTGAAATAAAGACAAAATAATCCTCATAAGTATCAACAGTTATGGGGATTCATGAGTACGAGCATGAGCAGCAGCTTCAGAGCGAGGATACTGGTAAGGAATGTTATTCGGGTGCTATTGCAGCCGATGCCGTCGTTGCGAATAATCTGGCGAAAGCGGTTCTGAAGGAGTATCCTCCTTACGCTTCCAATAAGCAAGGTGTGCGAATCCGTCATGCTATGACAGGATCATGGTATGAGCACCGCGTGGGGTCAAATGATGAGTACCGCTATTTCAAGGTTCATGACGCTACTAGTAACAACAAGTATGGTTGTGGGAACGTTTACTTCTTCGACTCGCCCGCGGATTACGATAATTATGGTGGTACGCCGAGTGAGCAGGCCGTCAAAGATTGGGGAGCGCGACGACATGAGAAGTTCAGCTATTGATTTACATGACGTTGCTTTTTCTTATTAAACTCATTCCACTTCTACAGAGGAATCTTCTGTAGCAGTGTATTTGTCCAAATACCTATATAGTCGACTAATATCCAGCTTCGAAATGGAATATGGATCCAATAGTTGCTGTATGTCTTCTTCACTTAACG
>Ga0233415_10000868_pt1 | contig 13576 bp, 10 predicted proteins | sample Na_anoxic_12_MG_FD_188631 | JGI IMG/M metagenome (GOLD analysis project Ga0233415, IMG submission 188631) | Seawater microbial communities from Saanich Inlet, British Columbia, Canada - Na_anoxic_12_MG | ecosystem: Environmental > Aquatic > Marine > Inlet | place: Canada: British Columbia... | reverse complement strand
TTGCTGTTTACAGAAACGGCTGCCTTTGATACGCGTTGTATTACAGCTATCATTCTATCCAGATATTCTTTTCACCGTACTCTTCACGCAATTTTTGTAAAAATAATTTATTCGAAGAAACTTTTATATTTTGTGCTAAAATCCTTTGTCTTAATTGACCGTTGACAATATGAAATATTAAACTGCAACTTCCTCGGAATTGCCTTGCCAAGCCGTGTAATTTTTCAAGATCCATTTCTTCTGCTAATTGGGGCGTTAACCTGATATTCACTCTTCTTGACAATAATTCTCTGCAATTTTCCAGTGGTATGATTTGGTCTGCAATTAATTTAAGGTCGGCAAAATCAGATCGATCGGTTGGTTTCCCATGAACAAAAACAATTTTATTGTCCTCAATCAGGTTCTTATAACGCTCATATGTGTCGCTGAAAGCCAAAATTTCGGCTTGGCCACCTAAACAATCTAAGTTGAAGAATGCCATCTGATTATTTTTTCTATCATAATGATGACGCAAATCACGGATTATTCCACCAATTTGAACTTTTTTCATAGAGCGTAAAGATGTTTTTTCAGAAAAATCAAAATTTCCAAACTCTTCTAAATCATCGGCATGTTTTAATAGCGGATGTCCTGACAAATATAACCCCAAGACTTCTTTCTCCATATCTAAAGACTCTTGATCATTCCATTCTTCCACCTCAGTCATTGGTGGCTTTACCACCACTTCGCTGTTAGCAGCGGTGGACATATCAAACATCCCTACTTGATTGCTTAAAGCATCATTTTGTCTTTGGTGTCCATATTTAAGTGCATTATCTATAGATGCAAACATCTGCGCTCGTGTACCATCTAGAGTATCCATTGCTCCAGCCTTAATTAAACTTTCTAATACTTTTCTATTAAGTGAATGGAGATTTACCCGACTACAAACATTAAAAATGTCGACAAATTCACTGTCTTTATTTCTCGCTTCAATTATTTTTTCACAAGTTTTTGTACCGACATTTTTTACAGCATTCAATCCAAATGAAATAGTTTTATCATCGACAGGACTAAATTCAACATCTGAAACGTTTATGTCAGGAGCGTTAACCTTAATACCCAATTTTCGACATTCGTTAATTAATATAACCACTCGGTTACTGTTAGACATTTCACTAGTTAAATTGGCAGACATAAATTCTGCCGGATAGTATGTCTTCAACCACGCGGTCTGATAAGCAATTATCGCATAAGCTGTGGAATGACTTTTATTAAAACCATATTGAGCGAATTTTTCAATTAACTCTACTATTTCAGCTGCTTTGCTCTTACTTATTCCTCGCTTTAATGCCCCTGCAATAAATTTATCCGTACTTTTCTTCATTAATGAGGCGATTTTCTTACCCATTGCACGTCGCATCATATCAGCTTCTGCCATACTAAAACCGCCAATCTCATTCGCAATTTGCATCACCTGTTCCTGATATACAATTATACCATGTGTCTCTTCCAATATTGGCTTTAGATCAGGATGCGGATAAATTATTTTCTTTTTTGCATACTTTCTATCAATATAATCATTGATATTATTCATAGGGCCAGGACGATATAGAGCATTCATAGCAATTAGATCTTCGAGTGCTGTTGGTTTTAATTTTTTTAAGAATTCCCTCATTCCTGATGATTCAAACTGAAAAACACCAGCAGTCATTCCCTTGGTAAACAGTTCAAATACTTTTTGATCATCGTATTGCAATCCATCAATGTCAACTTCAATACCACGAAGCTTAATTAACTTTACTGCTTTATCAATAACCGTTAAGGTTCTAAGTCCCAGGAAGTCCATTTTTAACAATCCAAGTTCTTCCAACCCCTTCATGTCGTATTGACTGGTTATATCGCCTTGCGATGATTTATATAACGGTACATAGTCTGTCAAATCACTAGGAGCGATGACAACACCCGCTGCGTGGGTAGAGGCATGACGGTTCATACCTTCCAAAACTAAGGAATGTTGTATGAGCTCCCGATAATCGCCTTCGGCATAGTCGTGTAATTCAGTACTTTTTTTAATTGCATCATCTAATGTAATGTTTAGTTCTTCAGGTATTGCCTTGGCGATTTTATCAACCTCACTGAATGGATAGCTCATTACACGTCCAACATCTCGCACCACCTGCCGAGCTTTCATTTTACCGAAAGTAATAATTTGCGTTACAGCATTTTTACCATATTGCTTTTTAATATAATCAATTACTTCACCGCGTCTTTCTATACAAAAATCTATATCTATATCAGGCAAACTGATTCGTTCAGGATTTAAAAACCTTTCAAAAAGTAGATTATATTTTAACGGATCTATTGTAGTAATTCCTAACGCATATGAAACTATACTTCCCGCTGCGGATCCTCGGCCGGGACCAACAGGTATACCATTTTCTTTTGCGTACTTAACAAAATCAGCAGTTATCAAAAAATATCCTGCAAAACCCATATTTTTAATAACACTCAACTCGTGATCAAGCCGAGTTTGTATTTCTTTATCAATTTTACCGTATTGTTCATTTATCCCATCAATGCATAATTTGTGTAGGAGATCATCGGGGTCTGAGCTCGTTGAGTCATCCGGCATAGGAAACTTTGGCAAATGATACTCACCTGTCGGTATCTTCAAATTTATATCGTCAGCAATACGGCGTGTGTTTTCAATTGCTCCGGGTATATCTCCAAATAATGAATGCATCTCATCTTGAGATTTTAAATAAAATTGGTCTGTCGCATAACGCATTCGATTCGGGTCATTTCTCTCTTTTCCTGTTGCCAAACAAATATGAATATCATGAGCATCATAATGTTCTCTTTTTGCATAATGAGAATCGTTTGTAGCGACAATTGGAAGATCCAATTCTTTTGCAAGCTTGATTGTGTTTACAATATTTAATTGCTCTTCGGGAATGTTATGGTTTTGTACTTCAAGGTAGAATCTCCCCGGGAACATTTCTGCAAATTCAAGAGCCGCTTTCTTAGCTCCTTCAAAATCATTCCTTACCAATTTTTCCGGTATTTCTCCTTTTAAGCAGGCAGTTAAAGCAATTAAACCATCACTATGCTTCTTTAATAATTCTTTATCGATTCGTGGACGATAATAAAATCCATCCAAATAACCATAGGTTACCAATTTCATCAGATTTTTATATCCGATATAATCTTTTGCTAATAATATTAAATGATTATTTCTTCTATCTAATTGACTGCTTTTATCCGTGTGTTTTCCCTTGGCTATGTACACTTCGCTGCCAATAATTGGCTTTATTCCTTTCTTTTCTGCAGCCTGATAAAATTTAATCGCGCTAAACATATTCCCATGCTCAGTTAACGCAATACTATCCATTCCAAGAGCCAGAACCGTGTCAAGCATAACATCAATGTTTTGCGCGCCATCAAGCAAACTGTAATCTGAGTGATTATGTAAGTGTACGAACTCGGAAGCCATTATAGTGAGCCCAACCAGACAGCAAAAACTCCAGCTATAGTACTAAATTTGAGCAATTGAGAAATTCGCTTTGCAGTAATAATTGTAGGGGATTTCATCGCTGAAAATACTGTTAATATCAAAGGAATCTCAACGCCAAAAAAAACAAAAACTATATACCAGTGGTTATATTTACCCATTGCGTATGGAAAAACAGCCCCAACGCCCATTAGGATTGCGAGCGCTGAAGCCAGTATCCAGGCTTCTTTTATGTCGGTAACAATTGGAAATGTCTTCAAGTTAATATTGCGGTCTCCTTCAACATCACTAATGTCTTTAACTAGTTCTCTTACAATTGTCAGTCCAAAAGCAAGCATCGCGGGTATTATCATAGTTTTTATATCTTGTAAGGCCGCTCCAGCGAATAAAAATGTTAGTCCAAGAATTAAAGCAATTATAAAATTACCTACCAGAGGCATTCCCTTAAATATTATGCTATAGAATATCATTAGAGGTAGTGCAATCGCAACTGCGATAAAAGTGGCTATAAATGGTAATGTAAAAGCTAATATTGTGCCGATAGCAAATAGTAAAAAAGCTAAGAACAATGCCGTTTTTTGCCTTACAAGCCCAGAAATCAATGGACGGTTCGGTCGATTGATCCTATCCGTTTCCTGATCAAAATAATCATTTATTATGTTTGCCGCTGCATTATATAAAACAACAACCCATAATGCTGTAAACCACAATGAAACTAAATCCATTTTCTTCAACATTGATGCTGTAATAATTACCGAAAATGCACCTATCGTAAGATTTAGAGGACGCATAATTTTTATATGTGCTAATAATTTTTTCATACAACTTGAGCTTTTAACACACGATCATCACCATTGTAATCTTGAATCAATTCAATATTTTTAAACTTTTCATTTGCAAATAAATTCATAGCTTTGTTGGGGTGTTCACCTAAACCAACTTCAAGAAAAAGCCAACCATGGGAGTTTACTAATATTGAACTAATTTCTGAAATTTTATGGTAAAAAGTTAATCCATCTGCCGAGTCCGTTAAAGCAGAAAGTGGCTCAAAATCTTTTACATCCGGCATTAAAGATTCTATTTCATTTTTAGGTATATATGGAGGGTTAGATATAAGTATATCGTATTTCTCCATAATCGAATCTTCAAATAAATCAAGTTGTAAAAATTTCACATTATCAATTTTTAACTTTTTAGCATTTAATTTTGCAATCTTAATTGCTTTTGATGATTTATCTATCCCTGTTATGTTAGCTTTTGGTATTTCCTTTCCCAAAGCCAATGCTAAACAACCTGAACCAGTGCCAATATCTAATATTGAAATATTCGCTTTTTTACTAATTGTTTCAATTAATATCTCAACCAATCTTTCGCTCTCGGGACGAGGAATCAACACATCTTGTGTTACTTCAAGTATTAAGTTGTAAAAACCTGCTTTGCCGGTGATATATTGAATCGGTTCTCTATTTTTTCTCCGTTTCACCCACTCCCGTAGTTTTTCTCGTTGATTATTTGTCAGCGGCTCTTCAAAACGCAGATATAATTCAACGCGACTACATTCCAATATACCCTGAAGAAATATCTCGATTTCTTTACGCGGATTATCAAAGCTATTATCAGTAAAATATTGCTCACCCCATTTCAGCAGGTCAATCACCCGCCAAATATTTTGTGGATTGCGGGCGGCTGTTATCAATTATTCGCCCTTTAGAATTTCTTGCTGTTCCGCGATACGTAATTGATCTATCATTTCTAAAATATCACCATCCAGCATCGCTTCAAGATGGTATGCTGTAAAATTAATGCGGTGATCAGTTATTCTTCCTTGTGAAAAATTATACGTACGAATTTTAGCTGAACGGTCGCCAGTAGATACTAAAGTTTTTCGTTCTTTGGCACGTTCCGAAGAAATTCTTTCTTCCTCTGCCGCAAGCATTCGTGAACGCAGCACTTTTAAAGCTGCCGCCCTATTTTTATGCTGTGAGCTTTCATCTTGGCAAGTTACAACCAAACCGGTTGGGAGATGCGTTATACGGATTGCTGATTCTGTTTTATTTACATGTTGACCACCGGCACCACTTGCCCGATAGGTATCAATCTTTAGGTCTTCAGATCTAATATCAATATCGGCTTCTTCCGCTTCCGGCAAAACTGCAACTGTAGCTGCTGAGGTATGAACTCTTCCACTTGCTTCAGTCTTAGGTACGCGTTGTACGCGATGCACGCCGCTTTCATATTTCATTTTACCGTATGCACCTTTCCCGGCAACGGAAAATACGATTTCCTTAAAGCCGCCAATACCAGTTCCGTTTGCATTCATTACGTGAAATTGCCAATTAGAACGTTCGGCAAAACGCGAATACATTCTAAACAAATCGGAGACAAATAAAGCAGCTTCATCACCACCGGTTCCTGCTCTTATCTCAACAATTGTATTTTTATCATCGTTGGGGTTTTTCGGTATAAGAATAATTTTTAGTTTTTCTTCGCACTTTTGAAGATTAGATTCAATATTAGGCAAATCATCCCTTGCAATTTCTTTCAATTCCTCATCATCGCTATCTAATATTTCCTGATATTCTTCAATCTGCTCTTTAAGATCAATATATTCCCGAGATTGATTTACTACATCTTCTAGAGAGCTTCGTTCTTTAGCAATTTCTATAACCTTAGCATTATTGGCAAGAATTTCAGGATCAATTAATAATTTTTCAAGCTCCTCAAAACGTCTTACTATTTGCTTTAGTTTGTTTATCATCCGATTGCTTCAGCTACATATTTTTTCCCAACAACATCTTTATATCTTTCACCAAATGCTGATTTTAATGCTTCAATTGCTACTTCCACCATATCATCTTCTGGCTCTTTTGTTGTGATGTGCTGTAACCATAGACCGGGAGCTCTTAACATGCGAAATATTATTTTATCGCCATTTCGGGCGCTAATTTTTAGCACTTCGTAGCTGATACCGGCTACTAAAGGCGTCATCAGTAAGTGTAATAAAATTCTTGAAATAACGGTAAGACTACCAAAAAACCCGATGAAAATTGTGTCGATTAGCGAGAAGATAATTATTGCTGATATCATTACTATAAATAAGAAACTTGTACCGCAACGTGGGTGTTGAGTTGGAAAAGATTGAGCATTCTTAACTGTTACAGCTTTCCCTGATTCAAAATTATATACAACACGGTGTTCGGCTCCATGATATTGAAATAGTCTCTTCACATCTTTCATAAATGATATTAACACTAAATACAGTATAAAAAACGTTATCCGAAAAACACCTGCTATAATATTGAATAAAAACGCATCTTTGCTAACTAAGAATAATTTTGTGGTTATCCAGTATGGTGCTGCCATGAAAAGTACAAGTGCTATAACTATTGCTGTGGAAGTAGTAAAAAATTGAGCAAATTTGCCAGGCTCTTTCTTCTTGTCTTCTTCCGGAGTTGCAATTTCGGCTGACCATTGCAACGTTTTCATTCCCATTTTTAATGACTCAAAAAGCGATATCATTCCGCGCAATACCGGTTTTTTCCATGTCTTACTTTTTTCCACTTTTGAAGTAAAATCATTTTTATCGACATGTATTTTCCCATCCGCATCACGAACAGCGGTTGCATATGCTCCGGGAACACGCATCATTACTCCCTCAATCACTGCTTGTCCACCAACCAAAATCGAAGGTTTCATTAATGTGTTAATTATAATCTTTTTTATAAACATATATTCCGCTTAATCTATACCAATATGGTTGTTAACAATATTCAAAGATACAAAAAGGACTTCTATCTTTCGAATAAAAACAGAAGCCCTCTTCAATATTTAGCTACTTAGCTTGACGTTTTCCGTATTTTCTCTCAAATTTTTCTATTCTACCTGCAGTATCTACTAATTTTTGCTTACCGGAAAAGAACGGATGACAAACATTACAAATATCAATCCGTTGATCGCCAATAGTGCTATAAACTTTAAATGTATTACCGCATGCACAACGCACGGTTCCAAGTTTGTATTCAGGATGTATTTTTTCTTTCATCCGATTCTCCTGTTCTTTTCAACTCAATAAAATTAATTATAAAATATTCATCTGTTTACGGGGGCAGAGTTTAACTAAATAAATAAAGAAATCCTTATAATATTTTATTAGCAGAATGATAGATATCGTGTAATATTATACAAAAATACTTAATCTAATTTTGAATAGTATTAGTTTAATTATTAAAGTTGACAGTAATTTTCGTAACGTTATTTTCAAGCACAATTAACAACATATTTACTAAATATTATTATAAGAATTAATAATTATGAGCATTAGTCAAATTGCAAGAAGCCTAACCCCATCCGCTACGCTAAAATTAAATGAAAAAGCCACTATTTTACGCCAAAAAGGCGATCCGGTTATTCATTTAGGTGGCGGAGAACCCAAAAGCAAAGCACCTTTTGATGCTATTTTAGCAACCACCGGATTGCTTGATTCAGGAGAAATTAGATACTCTCCACCGGACGGTACAGTCGCCATGAAAAAGGCGATTATTCGTTATACCGAAGAACATTACAATCGCTTAGTTGAGCCACGTCAAATAATTGCGTCTAATGGCGCAAAACAATCACTAATGGTTGCATTACAAGCAATATTAAATCCCCATGAAGAAGTGGTTTTTCCCGCTCCATATTGGGTAAGTTATCCTGACATGGTTAAACTTTGCCAGGGTATACCAATTCCAGTATTGTCGGAAGACGGAACATTTTATCCGAAATTATCGGATATTGAAGAAAATGTTGGTTCTTATACAAAAGCAGTTTTAATAAACAGTCCCAACAATCCCACGGGGGCGGTCTACTCTGAAGAATTTATTGCTGATATAATAGATTTTTGCAAAAAACGTGATTTATATTTAATTATGGATGATATTTATAATCGGCTAGTCTTTGATAATCGCAAACCAAGCAATTGTTTTGATTATGTTAAAGATTTTGGAGATAACTCAAAACTTATCCTAATTAATGGCGTTTCAAAACAATATGCCATGACCGGATTCAGAATTGGATGGGCAATTGCAAATAAAAATTTAATAGAAGTGATGACTAATATTCAAAGCCATCAAACTTCCGGTCCACCGACAATATCGCAAAAAGCGGCGATAGGTGCAATTAATGGTGTTCAATCTTCAGTTGAAAATCTTAGAGCAGAATTAGAGAATCGAAGAAATATTATGATTGATTATTTGAATGCATTTGATGGGCTTAAGGTAACAAAACCCGATGGTACTTTTTATTGTTTTGTAGACTTCAGCCATTATAATCCTAACTCGGTGGAACTGGCAGAATTACTCCTTGAAAAAGTACAAGTTATTACGGTACCTGGATTGGCTTTTGGTCTGGATGGATATTTACGATTGAGTTATTGCGGGTCTATTAACGATATTCAAGATGGGATTGAAAGAATCCAATGGGTTCTTGACCCTGACGCTCCAAACGAACTATATATTGGTGAACGTAAATTAGTGAGGGATTGGTAATGAGCAAATATTTAAAGATCAAATCACCTAGCGCTAAGCAAGCGCGCACTCTTGCTTCAAGTTATGGACTGTCTAATCACGGCTTAAAACACCTTGATACTGCCTATTGGAATCTCTCAACACCAGCCTTATATGAAGAGATAATTTTTAGAAATGAAGGCAAGATTGTTAATCAAGGTCCAATTCTTGTTAAAACAGGTAAACACTCAGCACGTGCTGCTAATGATAAATTTTTTGTTAAAGAAGATACAACAGTCGATGACATTTGGTGGGGTGATTACAATCGCCCAATAAGTCCTGAAAAATTTAATACAATACTTACTCGAGCACAATCTTATGTACAGGGTGAAGAGCTATTTGTTCAAGATTGTTATGCAGGTAATGATCCAAACTACCGATTACCCGTACGTATAATCACAGAAGACGCATGGCAAAGCTTATTTGTTCGCAATATGCTTATCACTACTTCTAATCAAGATGAGTTGAAACATTTTATACCGGAATTTACAGTAATAACACTTCCGGGCTTTAAGACAGATCCAAGAATTGATGGCACAAATAGCAGCACAGCCATTGTAATAAATTTTGAACAAAGGATTGCTATTATTGCTAATTCTCTCTACGGAGGCGAAATAAAAAAATCGGTTTTTACTGTTTTAAACTTTTTGCTCACCTTTCGTAACGTTCTACCGATGCATTGTTCAGCAAATGTCGGAAAAAACAATGATGCAGCTCTCTTTTTTGGTCTTAGCGGAACTGGCAAAACCACATTGTCTGCTGATCCCAATCGTTCCCTCATAGGAGATGATGAGCATGGCTGGTCAGCAGATGGTATTTTTAATTTCGAAGGTGGTTGTTATGCAAAAGTAATTCGTCTTTCGGCAGAACATGAGCCTGAGATATATGCCTGTACTAAGAAATTTGGTTCGGTAATGGAGAACGTAGTATTTGACGAAGTAAATCGTCAAATTGATTTAGATGATGATGTTCATACTGAGAATACCAGGATATCATACCCACTCAACTATATTCCTAATACAGTACCGGAAGGAATGGTTAATTCTCACCCTAAAAATATAATATTTTTAACGTGCGATGCTTCAGGTGTAATGCCTCCAATTGCTCGTCTTAGTCCAGAGCAAGCTCAATATCACTTCATAAGTGGATATACATCAAAAGTAGCAGGAACGGAAATCGGCTTGGGAATTGAACCAAAGATCACATTTAGTGCCTGTTTTGGTGGACCTTTTATGGTACGACACCCATCGGTATATGCTGCAATGCTTAAAGAACGAATACAAAAACATAATGCTCAGTGCTGGCTGGTTAATACGGGGTGGGTTGGTGGTCGCTTTGGTGTTGGAAAAAGAATTAGTATTCACCATACCCGTAACTTACTCAATGCAGCATTAGACGGTAAGCTTGATAAGGTTAAATATCGTAAAGATAAATTATTTGGTTTTGAAGTTCCGCTGTCCTGCCCTGATGTACCTGATGAAATATTAGAACCTTCAAACTCTTGGGGAGACAGTAATGATTATTGGAAAAAATATGATTCTTTAGCCGCTAGGTTTAATCAGAATTTTAAGCTTTTTGCGAATAAATGCTCTCAACCCGTTATTGATGCTGGCCCGAAAAGACTAAAATAGCATTAATAAATTCAAACTATCATAAAACACAGTAAATCATACATTGTGTTGTTTTTCGTGATATTCAATTGTGTTAAAATTACTTTCTTTTGGAATTTTGGAATCGCTTTTAGTCTTTTGGGGGTTCTTTTTTTGCTTAGGTTTTATTTTGGGGGTAGAATTTTCTTCAATTTCATACTCTTCTGATAACACCTTTTTGACTCTATTTTTTCCTTTGATGTTTGTCTTTTTCGACTTTCTGTGTGGTTTGGGTACATTTTTTACCTTTACACTACACAAATCTTCATCTTCTTCAATAATATTTATCGGCTTATTTTTAATATTTTCTGATTCAGGTGTTGTTTCATCAAATTTAAAGTCCTGCGAGTCATATAAGCCATGGATAGCTCCATAACCACGGGTTATACCATTACCAACACCAATATAATTGGGTAATATAAAATTAGTTTGGAATTCGCCAGAGAAAGAACCCCAATTGTTCTCATAAACTTGTTTGGGAAAAAGAGAGTCGAGGTTCAATTTAGTATACACTTTTTCATTTAATTCAACTCCCATCTCTCGTGCTAAGAATACAATATTTTGACCCAACAGGCGATTTAAGAATGCTATTCTATCTTTACTTTTTAGTGATTTATAACGATTTTGTGTGTTTTTACTCAATGCAACCCACGGTGATACAAATCTATATCTAAGTAATTGATCAACATGTTTAAACCGGTCAACGCTTTCTTCAACATCTTTTTCTAGAATGTTAAAAGTGATATTTCCAAAATTTAACAATTCCAACTCTTTAATCATTTCTAATACAGGATCAGCACCATCTTTGATTCCTACTAGATAAATCTGTTCATTCAGTATTTTAACTTGAATTCTTGGATATAAAAATTTATCGCGATACCGACCATCCAACATTGGTATTGCAGAGCTATTAGGATATTGTTTCATAAAGACGCCCTTCACTTGGTAGGCAGTCTTTTTTACTGGCTTATCAGTTATTAATCGTGCTACAATTGTTTTCACAGATTGTAATCCTTGTGATTTTAGTATAGATTATATATAAATTAAATTTAAATCAGTATCCGTAAAAATTATCGATTCATCGTCTCCATAAATTCATCGTTAGTTTTTGTTCTAATCATTCTATCGCGTAAAAATTCCATCGCTTCTACAATTTTCATTTCATTCAGTAGCTTACGCAATATCCAAATGCGACCCAAAACCTTTTTAGATAATAATAGTTCTTCTTTTCTTGTCCCGGATCGAACAACATCGAATGATGGATATAGTCTTCGGTCGCTTAATCTGCGATCTAAAACTAATTCCATATTACCCGTACCTTTAAATTCTTCAAAGACCACGTCATCCATCCTGCTGCCGGTATCTACTAACGCAGTAGCGATGATCGTGAAGGAGCCCCCTTCTTCGATATTACGCGCAGCCCCAAAAAATTGCTTGGGTTTTTTTAGTGCGTTTGAGTCTACACCGCCAGATAATATCTTTCCACTATGTGGAATTACAGCATTGTGTGCTCTCGCTAATCTCGTTAGACTATCTAGTAAAATAACAACATCATCTCCATATTCTACCATTCGTTTGGCTTTTTGTAATGCCATATCAGCTACAGCGACGTGCCTCTCTGGCGCTTCATCAAAAGTTGAACTTAACACTTCAGCATCAACACTACGTGCCATATCTGTTACTTCTTCAGGACGTTCATCGATTAGCAAAATTATCATTTTTGTCTTAGGATGATTTACTCTTATTGAATTTGCAATTTGTTGCAATAATATAGTTTTACCTGTTTTTGGTTGAGCAACAATCATTCCCCTTTGGCCCTTTCCGATCGGGCACATTAAATCCATAATTCGCATTGATAAATTCTTCTGTTCTGTCTCCAAAGTAAATTTTTCATCAGGATGTAACGGAGTAAGATTGTCAAATAACATTACATTTCTAACATCTTCCGGTGGACGATCATTTACAGTATCAACCTTTAATAGCGCATAGAAACGCTCTTTTGATTTTGGAGGTCTTATTTGTCCCGCTACTTCATGTCCTGTCTTTAGACCAAAACGTTTGATCTGTGATGGGCTCACATAAATATCATTGGGGCCGGGTAAATAATTAGAATCAGGACTACGTAAAAATCCATAGCCATCGGGCAAAACTTCTAAAGTGCCACGAGAATATAATGCGTCTTCCTCTTTTGCATCAGCTTTTAGAATTTGCACTACTAGTTCTTGCTTATTTAGCCCGGAAATACTTTCTATTTTTAGATCCTTTGCTAATTTTGTTAGGTCTTTAATCTTCAGGGATTGAAGTTCATTGACATCCATTATAAATTATCCTTCGGTTTTTCAATTGATTAAAAATATATAAATAAAATCTTACGCAGTGTGCGTCTTATCGGTAATGCTAAATTACATTAAATGATATCATTGTCAAAGGAAAAACCATATTCCTTGTAAATTGTCTCTCCAATATAATGGCTACCAAATATCAGACCTGGACTTGTTTTGGAACATGCTTCATTTATTGTTTTAATTGCTTTAAAGATGTCCGGTTCAAGCGTGGCAGCAATTCCACAATTAATTAATGAATCAACTAAGTCTTGCGCTTCCATAAGTCCTGAATTCGGTTTGCTGGTTACTATTAATTTTTTAAATCTATTCTTTAATTTTGGGACAATTAGATCTAGCTCTTTGTCTGCCTTTAAAGCTATTAATCCGATTGGTTTTTCATGATATATATCAAATAGAGAATCTAATACTACTTGAATGCCGTGTGGATTATGTGCAACGTCGTAAAATACCGGAAGCGTTTTGTGCATCTTTTGTATTCGCGCAGGCCATTTCACATTCATTAACCCCTTAATTATTGAAAAATTAGTAATCGTATCACTAAATGCT
>Ga0233415_10000866_pt1 | contig 13607 bp, 14 predicted proteins | sample Na_anoxic_12_MG_FD_188631 | JGI IMG/M metagenome (GOLD analysis project Ga0233415, IMG submission 188631) | Seawater microbial communities from Saanich Inlet, British Columbia, Canada - Na_anoxic_12_MG | ecosystem: Environmental > Aquatic > Marine > Inlet | place: Canada: British Columbia... | reverse complement strand
AAGCCCAAAATTACTCGAGTAGGCCCAGTAAGCAAAAAAGAACTTGATAAGTTGTTTAGATAACTTGGTGCCGCGGGAGGGAGTCGAACCCTCACGGACTTATTTTAACTAACTTTTGTATATTTGCGTCTTTTTTCTTTGTCGACTAATTTTGAGAGTCGTTGAGTAAGAACCATTTTTCTTTTCAGGCAAGGAAGATTTTCTTGGTAATAAATCCATTGCCATAATTTTATGGATGCCTTTTTGGCAAATTTTATCTCCCATAGCGGTACATGATTTTTTAAAATGCGTGATTTGTCGCATAGAAGAGCGCCTTTTATTTCACTAAGCGCAAGAATTTTATTATAAAGCCAAGATGCGTGGGTTTGGCTTGCTGAACAAAAGTTTGTATATATCCTTCGATTAGTATAGATGCGTCCTTTATAATTATTATATCTATCTTGGTATGTATAAACAGAACCATCGCCATCTAAATGCCCTCTTAGGAAATCCCGGAAAAACTTATCAGGGATCCTTATAGGCCCAATAGTATATGTTTTGGCGGGTGTAATTCCAACAGTAGTTAACCAGTTATAAAATTGGACATTGCCGAATTGAATTCTATAACTTGGTTTTTTTGTTAAAATGTTATAAGTTTTTCCAATTTTGTTTTTTAGATTAAGACATAAACGAAATGTTTTAAGTAAGCTTCTATCCGATGAACGCATTATAATATGTCTGCCATCTTTCGAAAGGTTCCCATCGGTTACCAAAAGTCCTACCACATAAGCCAATTTAGGAGTCCATTTAAAATTCTTGTACGGTAATTTAGGTTTTGGCATAATTTATCGTTTGTGCCGACGGTGGGATTCGAACCCACAAGGGCTTGCGCCCATACGATTTTGAGTCGTACGCGTAGGCCAGTTCCGCCACGTCGGCTTATTTATATTTTCTCTTAAAATCCACTTGTTGTCAATTGAAAGATGATGTATAATGAAATTGTATGGCTCAAATTGTGAGTTTAGTCAATCAAAAAGGTGGCGTAGGAAAGAGCACATCAGCAATAAATTTGGCAAGTTATTTAGCTGCTATGGGCAAGTATGTTCTTTTAGTTGATATTGATCCGCAGGCAAACGCTACTTCTGGGATTGGTATTAATCCGCAGACAGTTCCTTTAAGCTTATACCATTCTTTAATAGGAGGTATTTTGCCTGAAGAAATTATCCGTAAAACAAATCTTTTTGGTTATGATGTTATGCCTTCTACTCCTGATTTGGCTGGAGCAACTGTAGAATTAGTTCCTCAAAGTAATCGTGAATTTAAGCTCCATGAATTGCTTAGTCGGATTAGAACTAATTATGACTATATTTTAATTGATTGCCCTCCCAGTTTAGGGCTTTTAACAATTAATGGTTTGGTAGCTGCTGATGAAATTATTATTCCAGTACAATGCGAATACTATGCTTTAGAAGGATTGGGCCAGCTTTTAAAAACAGTTGAATTAGTTCAAGATAATTTAGGCAGCCAGACAAAAATTAAAGGCGCCTTACTCACTATGCATGACCGTCGCAACCGGCTCTCTCGCCAGGTACGTAAAGAAATAGAAAGAAATTTTGCCGGTTATGTTTTTGAAACAATTATTCCCAGATGTGTTAAATTGGCTGAGGCACCGAGTTTTGGCCAGTCAATTTTACAATATAATTCACATTCTAAAGGAGCTAAGGCATATCGCGAATTAGCCAAAGAAATTATTAAATTAGATAAATAAAAACAAAATTATGAAACAATCGCTTGGCAAAGGATTACGATCTTTAATACCTAAAAAACAATCTGGAAGATATTTTCAATCTGATAAAGAGATAAAAACAGCTGATTGGGATAAATCAAAAAAAAAGAGTATTTTTAACATTGAAATTGATAAAATTAAACCTAATTCTCGTCAGCCGCGCAGTGATTTTTCTCAAGATGCCTTAAAAGAATTGGCAAATTCTATTAAAGAACATGGAATACTCCAACCATTGATTGTTACTAAGAGCGAGAAATCAACCAGTAGAGGCAGGCAGGTAGAATACGAATTAGTCGCAGGAGAGCGAAGATGGCGAGCAGCTCAAATAGCCAAATTGCCTCAAGTTCCAGTAATTATTAGAGACAGTTCAGCCAAAGAAAAACTAGAAATAGCATTAGTAGAAAATCTCCAGCGTGAAGATCTTAATCCAATGGAAGCAGCAGCTGCTTTTGAACAGCTTCGCAGCGAATTTAAATTAAGACATTTAGATATTGCCCAGAAAGTAGGCAAATCCAGGGTAGCAGTAACTAATACATTACGCTTATTGGATTTGCCCAAAGAAGTCCAAAAAGCCATATCAGCTTGTCGTATTAGCGAAGGGCATGGACGGGCTATTTTAATGGCTAGCCCGGATGCTCAATCAGCTCTTTTTAGAGAGATTATTAGAAACAAACTAAGTGTTCGTCGATCAGAAGAAAGAGCAAGAAAATTATCTCTTCCCAAAAAACCAAGAACAGTTGGTCCAAGGAATCCGATTTTTATAAAAACAGAAAAAGACCTTAGCCAAGTCTTAGGTAGTCGTGTGAGTATTATTAAAAGAGGTGGAAACAATTATTTAAACATTGAATTTGCCAGTCAAAAAGAATTAGATAAAATAATTAATTATTTATTGAAAATCTAATTTTTCCTAAACCAGGCGCTAATTCTATTTTTTGCCTGTGTTGTTTTAGCAAATTTAAGCCAATCTCTATTTGGCTTTTTGTTTTTTTGGATAACGATTTCCACTATTTGTCCACTTCGCAGGAGTTCAGATAATGAACTTAATTTACCGTCAATTTTAACGCCAGCGCATTGATGTCCTATATCAATATGGATTTGATAGGCAAAATCTATAGATGTGCTTCCTTCAGGCAAATCAATAACATCTCCCTTAGGAGTAAAAACGAAAATACGGTCTTTTAAAAAATCAATTTTTAGAGAGTCAAGAAAATCTTGAGATGAAGATGATTTTTCTTTTTGCCATTCTTGAAGCTGTTTTACCCAGATTAATTCTTTTTTAAGCTCTTTTTCCGGTTTCTTACCTAATATTTTCTTTTCAATATAATCTCTAATTCCTTTTTTCTCGCTATATCGCCAGTGAGCAGCAATTCCATATTCAGCTTCTTGATGCATTTCAGAAGTACGAATCTGAAATTCAGTAATTTTCCCTTTTTCGCAAAAAACAGTTGTATGAAGCGATTGATAGCCATTTGGCTTGGGTATGGCAATATAATCTTTAATCTGACCAATTAAAGGTTTCCATTTTTTATGTATAATTCCTAAAGCAGCGTAACAAGTTTCAATATCCGGAACAATAATTCTTATAGCAGCCAAATCATAGATTTTGTGCCAATCCATATCATATTTTTTAAGTTTTCTGTATAAGCTATAATAATGTTTTGTTCTTGCATGGATTTCAACCACCTTAATTCCTCTTTTAGTTAGTATCTTTTTGGTAAAAGGAATGATTTTATTCAGATATTCTTTACCTTGGCTATATTTATCTTTTACTTGTTTAATTAAGTCATGATATTCCTTGGGATAACCATAGGCAAAAGATAAGTCTTCTAATTCGCCTTTAAGCCAACCAATCCCAAGCCGATTAGCTAAAGGAGCATAAATATCCAAGGTTTCCAAAGATATCCTTTTTTGTTTCTCCAATGAGAAGACATAAAGAGTTCTTAATCCATGCAATCGGTTAAAAAGCTTGATTATAACAACTCGTATATCTTGAGCCATGGCTAAAAATAATTTGCGGAGATTTTCTGAACTGCGTTCGGCTTTTTTATGCTCTATTTTACCAACATTAGTTACTCCTTCAACTAAAAAAGTTATTTCTTCGCCAAAATTCTTTTTAAGCTGGTCTTTGGTTATATCTGTTCTTTCTATTATTTCGTGAAGAATGGCTGTGGCAATACAGACTGAATGTAATTTTATTTTAGCTAAATCAAGCGCAACCTCCAAACAGTGGTCAAGATAAGTTTGGCCAGAGAGTCGAATTAATCCTTGATAATTTTCTTTAGCGAAAAGATAGGCTTTTTCAATCAAATCAAAATCAAGCTCTGGATTAATTTTTTTTAATTCTTCTAAGAATTTTTTTATTTCCATTAAATTTATTGTAATACCTTGACAATTAAGATGTAAAGATTAGAATTTAAACAGATTCAAGTTCTTTTCTAATTTGGCTAGGAGATGAACCTTCTTAAAATAGGAGGAGGTTTTATCATGAGAAAAGAAAAAAGAATTAAGGCTACTTTGGTGGTAGCTGGTTTATTGAAAAACCAGAGAGGTGAAGCTTTGTTGGTAGAAAGAAATGGCGATTGGACTTTGCCTACTGGCCATATGGATATTAACAGAGATGACAGTTTGAAAGAAGCTCTTGACAGAGAGATGAAGGAAGAATTAGAAGGATTGAAAAACTTGATCATTGTTGAAGCTTTAGATACTTTTGTTAGACATTCTGAGTTGATAAGGAATAAAGGTAGCTCTCTGAAGCCTAAATCTATAGCGATTTATTCTTGTAATGTTCATGATGGTGATATTGAATATTTTAATGAAAATGGCAAGAGAAAGAAAAAAATCTGGATAAGGCCTTCCCAGGCCTTAAAGCTTGCTAATTTAGATGATTTATCAAGGATGGCTTTAAACAGATTCATGGAAAAATATCCAGGCAAGAAAGAAAATGGAGGCAACGGAAATGACGAGAGTAATTTCAACAAAGATTCTAGCAGAAAAGTTTTTCTTTAAGGAAGGTTCACCTTTAGCCAATCTTTAGCCCCGTTTTCACAAAACAAAGCGGGGCTATTTTTTTTCAGACAATTTTTTCTTATAATCACATTCTTTGTTGCTGCATTTAATCTGCTTATTTTTTTTCTCAACCAACAAAGAGCCGCATTTAGGACATTTTTCATTAATCGGTTTATCCCATAAAGCAAAATCGCATTTTGGATATTTAGAACATGAATAAAAAATTTTGCCCTTTTTGGTTTTTCTTTCAATTAATTCTCCTTCAAAACATTTTGGACATTGGACGCCTGTAGATTTTACAATTGGTTTAATATTTTTGCATTTAGGATAATTACTGCAAGCTAAAAATGGCCCAAATCTTCCGTGTTTTATTATCATGGCACCGCCGCATTTATCGCAGACAATGTCTTTATATTTCTCTTTAAGTTCTTTGTCTTCTCCTAATGGTTCAGTGTATTTGCATTCAGGAAAATTAGAACAGGCTAAAAACTTGCCAAAGCGGCCTAATTTAATAACTAAAGAACTATTACATTTAGGACATTTTTTATCAGTTGGTTCTTCTAATTTTTTCTTTTCCACATCTTTGTATTTCTTAAGAAGATTTTCATTAAATGGTTTATAAAATTTTTGGAGCACACTTAACCAATCCTGGCGGTTATCAGCAATTTTATCAAGATCTTTTTCTAAATAAGCAGTAAATTTAGTATCAACGATTTGTGGGAAGTTTTCCTTAAGCATATCAATGACAATGAATCCTATTTCAGTCGGGATAAATCTTTTTTGTTCATCTTTTTCAGTATATCCGCGTTCTTGAATTGTGCTGATGATCGGAGCATATGTTGAAGGACGGCCAATGCCGTAATCTTCTAAGGTCTTTATTAAAGAGGCCTCATTATAACGAGCTGGCCCTTCAGTAAAGTGTTGTTCTGGAATAAGCTTTATTAATTTTAACATTTCTTCTTTGGCCAGAGGAGGAATTATAGATTCTTTTAATTTAGCCGAATAAACCCTAAGAAAGCCGTCAAATCTAATTGTTGAACCAGTTGCCCGGAAAATATAATTTTCAAAAGCTGAAATATCAACAGTTGTAGCATCTAAAATAGCTGATGCCATTTGACAGGCAATAAACCTTTGCCAGATTAAATTGTAAAGCCTGTATTGACTTGAATCTAAATGTTGTTTGATTTTGCCTGGAATGCAGTCAGGTTGAGTTGGTCTAATTGCTTCATGCGCTTCTTGAGCGCCTTTGGATTTATTTTTGTAAAATCGATGAGCATTTAAAGCATATTTTTTGCCAAATTCTTTTTCAATAAATTTTTTAGCCACATTTAATGCTTCGTTCGAAAGATTTAAAGAATCAGTTCGATGATAAGTAATATGACCGCCTTCATAAAGCCGTTGAGCAATAGACATTGTATGTTTGGCGGAAAAACCTAATTTACGGGATGCTTCTTGTTGAAGGGTGCTGGTGGTAAATGGCGGTCCTGGATGTTTTTGGACTTCTTTTTTCTTAATATCAATTACTTTGTATTCTGCTCCTTTTAAATCTTTTAATATTTTGTCTGCTTCTTGCTTTGTCTTTATTCCCAATTTAGATAGTCTTTTATTATTTATCTTTATTAATTTAGCTTCAATTTTTTCTTGATTATTTTTGATTTTGATCAAAGAAGCAACAATTGTCCAATATTCATCTGGCTTAAAATCTTTAATTTCTCTTTCGCGGTCAACAATCAAACGAACAGTTACTGATTGAACACGGCCTGCTGATAATCCCTTCATTACTTTTCTCCATAAAAAAGGCGATAGCTTATATCCTACTAATCTGTCTAAAATCCGTCTAGCTTGCTGAGCATCAACTAAGTTCATATTTATCTTTCTTGGATTTTCCAGCGCTTGTTCAATGGCTTTTTTTGTTATTTCATGAAAAGCGATTCTTTGATAATCTTTTTTATCCAGTTTTAAAATTTGGGCAATATGCCAAGCAATGGCTTCTCCTTCTCTATCTTCATCAGTAGCCAGAATAACCAAATCTGCTTTTTTGCTGACCTGCTTTAATTCTTTAACAATCTTTCCTGCTTTATCTGAAATAACGTATTCTGGCTTGAAATTATGTTCAATATCAATGCCAATATTTTTTTTAGGCAAATCTCGAATATGACCATAAGAAGACAGAATTTTATAATTCTTGCCAATAAATTTACTAATTGTTTTTGCCTTTGTTGGACTTTCTACTACAATAAGATTCATGATTAAAAATTTAAATTAAGTTCTTCTAAAATATCTTCAGCTTGGCTAACCAATTTAGCCCCCATTTTTATTAAGTTATTAGGGCCAAAAGAATTTTTAGAAATAATAGGACCAGGAATAGCAAATACATCTCTATTTTGCTCCAGAGCGTTTCTGGCAGTAATCAAGGCGCCGCTTTTTTCCGGCGCTTCAATAACCAGAATGCCTAAGCTCAAACCAGAGACAATCCGATTGCGTTGAGGGAAATTTTGGGGCAATGGCTGGGTTTCAATCGGAAATTCGCTGATAACTGCTCCATTTCGACTGATTTTTTCCGCTAAACTTTGATTATCAAAAGGATATACGCTGGCTTTATCTACGCCAGAGCCTAAAACAGCAATAGTTCGATTGTTTGTTCTAAGAGCTGTTTGGTGCGCAATAGTATCAATTCCCTTGGCTAATCCGCTAACAATAGTTAATCCTGATTTAGCTAAATCAGCAGTGATTAAACCAGCAATTTCGCTGCCATAAAGAGAAAGTTTTCTGGTGCCAACAACGCCAAAGCATTTATCATTTGATTGAAGATTGCCGCGAACATAAAGTATAGCAGGGGGATCATAAATTTCTTTGAGTAATTTAGGATAATCTTTATCTTGAAGAGTTATTAAATTAATTCCTTGTTTGCTTAATCTCTCCATTTCCCAGTCTGGATTAATTTTATAACGCTTTTTTCTAATTTGTTCAATAGTAAATTCAGTCAAACCGGCTTTTTTGAATTCTTTAATTTCAGCTGACCAGGCATTATCCAGAGAATTAAAATATGTCAGGATTTTCTTAAAACCAACAGGTCCAATCCCGCCAATTAAATTAAAGGCGTTATAATATTTAGCTTTGGGGTTGACAAATTCTGTCATTTTGTTATAATAGGGATAGTTTTTAACCTTCATCAGCCTGCCTAGAGAGTCGCTTATATCGGACAATCCCTCCTAATGTTCGGTTAGGCATAAAGATTGGAGATGGTTTGCTTTTGTGAATTTATTTCCAGCACTCCTAGGTAGGCTGATGAAGGTTAAAATAAGTTCTTTTTTATAGGAGGAAAGAGGATGAAAAAGAAATTTGTAGATACGATAGGATCGATTTTCGGAATTATCGGGTTTTTATTAGTTCTGGGAGGAGTCGGCCATATAGAGGTTGATTCTTCTCCAGAGGCGTTTACCGAAGGACTTCTGGTGGCTTTGTTCGGATTAGGGATTTTTTCTCTAGTTGCCATTGGCAAGTTCTTGCGCAATCGTTCCTAACTTAGAGGGCCGTTGTAATTAAATCAGCGGCCTTTTTTATTGTCTTTTTAATAATCTTTTCTTCTTTTGAAGTAAATTTTTGAAGAACAAATTTTTCCGTATCAATATTTTCAGTTTGGGTTGGCTTAATGCCAATTCTTATCCTAATAAAATCTTTACTGCCTAAATTATCAATAACTGATTGGACACCTTTGTGTCCAGCTGAACTTCGTCCTTGCTGAATCTTTATTTCCCCCAAAGGCAAATCAATATCATCATGGATAATAATAACATCTTCAACAGGAATTTTATAATAATCCATAATTGATTTTACAGCCATTCCAGAATTATTCATAAAAGTTTGCGGCTTAACCAAAATAATTTTTTGATTCTTAATTCTTTTCTCAGAAATTTCCGCGTTAAAGGCCGATTGAAATTTTTCAGCAAGTTCGCCTATTACTCGAAATCCGAGATTGTGCCGGGTTTTTTTATATTTAATTCCTGGATTGCCTAAACCGACAATAAGTTTCATATTTATTTTCTCATAAGGACAGTCCTTGAAATTACATCCTTTTGCAAAAGGATGTAATTTCAAGGACTGTCCTTAATTGCTCTCTTAATATATTCTTTGATTCCTTCATAATTCTCTTGTCCTGCCTTGGGATAAACAACAGAAGCTTTTTGCTGTCCAAACATTACTTGTCCGCCAACTAGCAGATTTGTTTCTTTTTTGTCAACAACTAAGCTTATTATCTTGTCCGCGCCAATATCTTTAGCTATTTGCCATAATGACTTTATTTCCAACAAACCAAGGTCGGTTTTAATATTGTCATTAAGCGCATAGAAAATTTTTAAATAAGTCGGCAGATCCCAAAGAGGATTAAGAGCTAAGACTTTTTGTTTAATAAGTTGAATAATTTGCTGCTGTCTAGCCATTCTATCAAAATCGCCATTAGGAGAAGTATATCGAGTGCGAACATATTTAAGTGTTGTTTGTCCATCTAAATAACGCCATCCAGCCGAAAGATTAAAAGTTTGGTAAGAATAATTTGGTCCAGGAAAATATGGGTCATTAATATCTTTGGGCACATAAACATTTAATCCATCAACTAATTCAATAACTTCTTTAACAACAGCTAAGTCAATAATTATATGTTGATCAACAGCAATACCAGTAATCTCTTGTATTTTTTCTTTAAGGCAATTAATCCCGCATCTTGCATAAAGAGAATTTATTTTAGTTAAAACACCTTGATTGGGAATTTTAACTAACAAATCACGTGGCAGAGAAATCAAGACGGCTTTTCCATTGGCTGGTTTCAGATGAGCTAAAATTATTGTATCAGTTAAATCTTGTCCAGAATAGCCCTGGCCTGGACGACCAAGAACCAAAACATTCATATTTGGGCCATCTTTTTTAACTGACAGAGAAGGCAGAATTGAATTAATAATAACTTTACCTCCATCTTTTTTATTATCATGAGAAATTTCTATTGAAGAAGACGGAATTAATTGGCGAATAAGAATCAATGAAGAAGCAATGATTAAAACAGAAATAATCAAGCAAGCAATTTTCAGTTTTTTATCATTTTTTTTACGACTTTTCTGTTCTTTTAATTGTTCATTAAATATGCCCTTTTTAATTAAACGGTTAATTTGTTTTGATTGATTCATTATTATATTATAACAGATTTGATTTTTTTTGAAAAACTGATAGAATGTAATTGTTATGAAAAAGGTACTTATTTTTATTTGGGAGACCGCTAAGATAGTAGTTATCTCCTTGGCTATTATAATTCCAATCCGTTATTATCTAATTCAGCCGTTCTTTGTCCGTGGCGCTTCTATGACGCCTAATTTTGATAATGGACAATATTTAGTTGTTAATGAAATTAATTATCGTTTTGAAAAGCCAGAGCGAGGACAAGTTATTATTTTTAAATATCCTTTGAATCCTTCACAATATTATATTAAAAGAATAATTGGATTACCTGGCGAAACAGTTGAGATTAAAAATGGCCAGGTTTTTGTCTATAATACAAATACTTTAGAAGAAATAGATTTAGACGAATCTGATTATTTACCTCAAGGCAGGACTACTAAAGGAAATATTAAAGTTGAACTGAACCAAGAAGAGTATTTTGTATTGGGTGATAATCGTCAAGCGAGTTCTGACTCTCGTCAATGGGGAGTTTTGCCAAGAGAAAATATTATTGGATTTGTTTGGATAAGAGCTTGGCCTTTTGATTCATTTAAAGTATTTTAAAAAAAAGACATGCCATCTAACCCTAAACCAAAACCTAAACCAAAATATAAAAAATCATTTCAAGCTCCCAGAGGAATGAGAGATATTTTGCCTGAAGAGCAAATCTACTGGGATAAAATTGAACAGACAATTAAAAATTTGGCTGATGCTTATGGTTTTAAACTTATTAATACGCCAATTCTTGAAGATTCAGAATTATTTATTAAAGGGACTGGCATTTATACTGACATTGTTGAAAAAGAAATGTATTCTTTAAGAACTAAAGGGGGAGATAAATTAAGTTTGCGTCCTGAGTTTACGCCAGCTATTATCAGAGCTTATCTGGAAAACGGCCTATCTAGTTTGCCGCATCCAGTGAAACTATATAGTATAGGCCCCATTTTCCGTTATGAAAGACCTCAAAAAGGTCGTTATAGACAATCATATCAAGCCAATTTTGAAATTATAGGAGAAAAAGACCCAATTCTTGATGCTCAATTAATCCAGCTGTCTTTTTCTATTAATAATGCGTTAGGACTTAAGAATTTGATTACTCAGATCAACAGCATTGGATGTACTAAATGCAGGCCGATTTATAAAAAGGCCATAATGAGTTTTTATAGAAAAAAGAAAAAAGAGCTTTGTAATAATTGCCAAAAACGTTATCAACAAAATCCTTTAAGATTATTAGATTGCAAAGAAAAAAAATGTGTTCAAATAGCTGAACAAGCGCCTCCAATTATTGATTATCTATGCGAAGATTGTCATAATCATTTTAAAAACGTTTTAGAATATTTAGATGAATTAGAAATTCCATATATTTTAAATTCACATTTAGTTAGAGGACTGGATTATTATAACAAAACGGTTTTTGAAATTTGGCCTGAAGATGAAAAAGGACGACAGATTGCTTTGGCTGGTGGTGGACGCTATGATAAATTAGTTAAACTTTTAGGAGGGCAAGACACTCCAGCAGTTGGTTTTGCAATGGGGTTGGACAGAGCAGTAAATCAAATGGAGGAAAAAGGGGTCAAAGTTACATTAAAAAGCCGTCCGTTAATTTTCCTAGCTCAATTAGGCGATTTAGGCAAGAAAAAATCCTTAAAATTATTTGAAGATTTACGGGAAGCAGGATTAAAAACAATTAGCTCTCTTAGCCAAAATACTATTACTTCCCAATTAAAAATAGCTAATAGGCTTCAAGTGCGCTTTACCTTAATTTTGGGACAGAAAGAAGCGCTTGATAATACAATTATTATTAAAGATATGCTTTCTGGAAGCCAAGAAATCATTCCTTTAGAAAAAGTAATTGACAGATTAAAGAAAAAACTAAAACATAAAACCTAAATTATGTGTCTTTTTTGTAAAATTGCTGATCATCAACAAAAAACTGATATTCTCTATGAAGACGAACAAATAATTGCTTTCAATGATATTAAACCGATAACTCCGGTCCATATTTTAATTATTCCCAAAAAACACATTTCATCTATTGCTGAAATAGATGAGAATGATGTAAATCTCTTTGGTAAAATGATTTTTGTCGCTAAAAAAATAGCCGATGATTCAGGATTAAGCGAAAAAGGGTATAAGCTTTTATTCAGAGTTAAAAAATATGGCGGACAGGAAATAGAACATGTCCATATGCATCTGCTTGGAGGCGGAATGCTTTATGAAGATATCCATTCTTTAGAAAGGAGGTGAAATAAGTGGATAACAAAAATTTTTTTCAGTCTCCCTTAGGCAATTCTTTGACTGCAGAAAAAGAAAAAATAAGTTTAAGCTCAAGGAAAAAATGGTTTTGGCTTGGTATTGTTATAGCTTTAATCAACCCTATTTTTTCCGGATTAATTATTGGATTGGCCTTTTGGACTGAAGCAGAATTTAAAAAAGAAGCAAAAATTATTTTGGCTATCGCAATTATCTGGGGGTTAATTACTATTTATTTATCTCGTTGGTTAGCTCAACAGGGTTATTTGCCTGTTTATTAAAATGTTAAATAAAAAATTTTTTGCTGCTACAGCTACTTTAATTGGCACTATAATCGGCGTAGGAATTTTTGGCGTTCCTTATGTAGTAGCTAAATCCGGTTTTTTACTTGGCTTGTTTTTTTTATTTGGGTTAGGCGGAATTGCTTTGTTATTCCACTTACTTTATGGAGAAATTGTTTTGCGTACACCAGGGGAACATCGTTATGTTGGTTATGCTGAAATATATTTAGGTAAATGGGGAAAACGATTAATCGCCATTACCTCGATCTTTATTTTCTATGGCGCCTTATTAGCTTATTTAATCGTTGGCGGTAAGTTTCTTTATACAATTTTTGGCGGTTCTGAAATTTTCTGGAGTTTAATTTTTTTTACTATTTGTTCCTTGGCGATTCTTTTAGGCCTACGAGTTGTGGCTAAAATGGAAGTTTTAATGAGTATATTTTTAGTAGCTATTATTATTTTAATATTTATTAAAGGTTTACCGATAATTAAATTAGATAATTTATCCACTTTGAATTGGCAGTATTTTTTTCTGCCATACGGGATAATGCTTTGGTCTTTAACCGGCGCTTCAGCTATTCCAGAAATGAGAGAAATTTTAGTTCCATTAGCAAATTCAAATATCAAGTGCCACCTTTTTAAAAAAGCCATTATTTGGGGGACTATTTTGCCTTTATTGCTTTCTGGCATTTTTATTTTAACTGTAGTTGGGATAACAGGAGATCAGACTTCTTCAGAAGCAATACGGGGGTTAATTAAGGCGCTAGAAAATCATACAATTATATGGGGAGCTATTTTTGGTCTTTTAGCCGTAGCTACTTCCTTTTTGGTTATCGGCATATCTTTGAAAAAGACATTTTGGTATGATTATAGGATTAATAAATATTTATCTTGGGCTTTAACTTGTTTCATTCCTTTAATTGCTTATTTGTTTTATTTACGAGATTTTATTGCTGTTATTGGTTTTTTGGGCGCTACTTTAGCTGGTTTGCAGATGATTATTTTTGTCCTGATTTATAAAAAAGCAAAAAAAACAGGCGAACGCGAACCAGAGTATTCACTTAAGCTGCATTCGTCTATTTATTACATATTAATTG
>Ga0233415_10000865_pt1 | contig 13613 bp, 23 predicted proteins | sample Na_anoxic_12_MG_FD_188631 | JGI IMG/M metagenome (GOLD analysis project Ga0233415, IMG submission 188631) | Seawater microbial communities from Saanich Inlet, British Columbia, Canada - Na_anoxic_12_MG | ecosystem: Environmental > Aquatic > Marine > Inlet | place: Canada: British Columbia... | reverse complement strand
GATATGTACTATTGTATATACTACCTTGTGTAAACCATTTGCCGTTGAGGAATCTGTCTTCTCTTGCTTGACTACTCCACATTATAATAACAGTATCATCAGGGGTGATATTATTACGTTGGTTGCATTCAATTAAACTAGAATGGATATGTTTGTTTCCTGCTCCGTTTTCTCCCCAATTTTCGTAGTAATCATAGTCTTGGCCGACGATGTCAGCCCATGTAGGCCAAGCATAATTTGTAAAACTACATCCAAATGTAAAAAGACGTTTCATGCTAGTATTTAAGTGAAAACATCACTGCATCTGATTCTTTTCGAAAATGAAATATTACATTAAGTGATTCAGGTTCGTCGCCTACGACATGATCAGGCCGCTGTATTAAGTCGAGTTCGTTGCTCCATTGCCAACGCTCACTGGGCCTGCCAAATGTACGGTGCACATCTTTTAACAAGTTCATCCAAGTTTCGTGATTATACGGGCTGATACAGTAACGCACCCGGTAATATCCTTCCAGGTGCCTGTCTAGTAATAAGTCTGTTTTGTCCAGTATTTCTTGTATATGGGTGAGACCCTGCATAGCCCTATGCTTTCTTGATTACAGTTAGAAGATGGATCTCACCCATAACTTGGTCTACCTAGCGCTCTTGGCTAGCCAGAATGTATTTGCCATACCGCTGGTGGAACTCGTCAAAGTTCTTTAGCTTGGTTGGTTGGAACGGCAGATTGTATGTAGTAAGTGCAATTCGGGCACCCATAACAACCAATTCAGTTTCAAAATTGTCCATTGCATAGCGGAAGAAGTTGTCGCTCATTTTGTGAAACTCTGCATCTTTAACTTCACTTAATGCTTGCTTGAGTTCGTAGCACATGGAGATAACCAAGCTATACATAGCCGATACTTCTTTAACTTCGAGTGTTTTAACTTTGCCGCTTAACACATCTTCTGGATTGGGAAGCTTGCCTGCAATGCGTCGATGCGCCATAAACTTAACAGCAAGCCCTTCGCCTATAGAACCGGCAATCAAATCGGTCATTGTTACATCATCTACATCTTCGCTTAACAGCTCGCTAACAAAGCTCCAGCTGCGGGGCGTAGCAAAACTACGGCTCACACTTTTAGCATCAAAGTCATACAAGTCCTGTTTGGCAAAGCTCAGGTAACCAACTACATCTTCGTGGATGTTATTGTTAACAGCCCAATCCATCCAAGCTTCAAAGTCTGCCCGCATTTCGATGTGGATAAAGCGGTTAGCAAGCGGAGTAGGCATACGATACGTAACACCTTTGTCGCTTTCTCTATTGCCTGCTGCAATAATAACAACATTGTCGGGCAATTTATACTTGCCAATACGTCGATTGAGAATCAACTGGTATGCTGCGGCTTGTACGCTTGGCGGTGCTGAGTTCATTTCGTCTAAGAACAATCCAACAACAGGATATTGTGCAGCAACTTCTTCGGTGGGAAGATCAATCGGCGGAGCCCAATCCATTAATCCCAAATCTTTGTTGAAAAATGGATATCCTCGCAAATCAGTTGGGTCCATTTGTCCCAAACGTAGATCGTACACAACACCATCCATGTTTTCAACAATGTTGGTAACTACATCTGATTTACCGATGCCCGGAGGTCCCCACAAGAACACTGGGCGTTTTACTTTAAATGCAACTTTGATTGCGCTAGCGGCGCCTTTGGCAGTTACAGTGCGATATTCGATTGCGTTTGACATGGGCTATTGTCCTTTGTTGTTTTCTAACTGTATTACTATATTACTACAAATCATATACGCTGTCAACCTTTTTTATGCTGCCTCTAAAACTGTAGCTGTGCAAACATATGGCTTGTTCCACTTGCCTACATTGATGTTGGTGTAGTGGCTACGGTGGAAGTAGTCTGACTGAGAATCATCGTTGTTAAAATATTTGGGACCTTTCATAGCATCTACTAGCTCTACCAGAAAGTCACTTGCAGCACCGTATGTTTCTGGGTAGCAATCGTTTACTTGAAGGTAACCAGTGCACTCGTAATATTGACGACCTGTGCGCTCAGCAAATTCCATGTTCTTTTTATTGGCTTCGCTGATAAAATCAATTGGGCCACTTTTAATGTTAACGCAAATTGTGGAATGGTTGTAAACACTAATGCTGGCTTTTACGTTGTATTTTTTCAATACTGCTTTAATAGCTGGAGCAAGTTCTTTTTTCATTTCTTGTGAAACATATGCCATCTTGTAGTCTCCTGTTTGCCTAACTGTTACATACAGTATAGCCGAAACTAAAGAAAAGGTCAACCTCTAAATGCCATTTTTAGAAAATTAATTTTGCAAATTCAGGAAAAGTTTTTTGAAAGTTTTCTTTGCGAATTTGATCCAACGCCCCGTTTACTTCTAGAAATTTGTTCCATTCAGCAGGATCTCTGGGTTGCTGGATCACATTAATCAAATCGTGGAATTCTTCGTCTTGACTGAGTTTTTCTATCACGGCTGTCTTCACCGATTCAGGCATGTTTTTAATAAACAAGTATGCCGGCTCGACCAGCAAATTCCAGTACGGTGGCAATGGTAGAATATTCATGATAGCTGCTTTAATTTCGGGTAGATAGAAAATGTTTAATACACCTACAGTGCAGATACAATCAATGTAGTATTTTACATTATGCTCTTCAAAATATTTTTTCCAATCTGCGATATTGTTCTTAACAACTTCGTATTTTAACCCATGACGTATGTATTCAAAATGATCAGCAATACCGTCGATGCTTACACCAATTTCAACTTCTTGGAAATGTTTAATATTTGGTATTTTGTGCACAATGTTAACACTGCCATTGGTATTGATGTATAATACAATATGAGATGAGTGTCCAGTCTTTACTAATTGTTCAAGAAGTTTGATTACTTTTTTATTATACATAGGCTCGCCGCCGAATAATTCAAGACGCTTTAACCCAGGAGCCATGTTGAGTATTTCTTCGAGTTGATCATCTGACCAATTTGTTGCAGCCTGATTGGTTACATAGTATTCTTTCCCGGTAAGTTTTTTTAGTTTTACGCTATCGGCTATCCAGCGATTGCTATCACCTGGATGACACACTCTACATTTAGCATTGCATATGTTTCCATTCTTGATAGTGAGCACTTCAGGGCCACTGAGATAGTCACCGCTGTTAACTCGGTTAATTAATTCGTCAGCATATGTCTCGGAATCAATAAAAGAGTATTCACTTGTTGAATTAACTGGATCAAACAATCGCTGCCGCAAGCTTTTTTTATTGTTTTCTTCTTCGTGCCAGCAGCGGTTGCACACAGGGCTTTTTTTATTGTTAATAAAGTCTTGGCGCAGTTGTTCAATTTCGCTGCTACGCCATTGCTCTAGTATGCTGTTGCCTGATGCTTTCCATGTTGTGCCACCAAGATACGGGCAAGGGGAAAAGCTAGTTGACGGATGTGTAGTGCATTGTATAAACGGGGCTACACAAAAATTCTCCGTCAACTTTTTCATTATATCAACCTTGTATTTTTGGCATCCCGTAGGGGAATCGAACCCCTCTTGACGGCTTGAAAAGCCGTAGTCCTAACCGATAGACGAACGGGACAAAAAACAGAAGCAAGTGAACAAGTAATGAACTAGACAAAGTGCATATCAAGCAATCTACAACGTACAACATGCAGAGGGCTTGTTTATATCCAGGTTCAAAGTGCAAATGTTCTATATAAGCTGGAGCATACAAGCGCAGAAACGTTTCAAGCGTCCCGAGCTATAGTTGTTGTTTAATTTCTAGCGAACTAGAAACACGTAACAACACGGTTGTCCATCCTAATCTTTCACTCACTTCTGGGTAGTTTTACTAAACTACCAAAACCTTAGAGGATGTCTGCTCGTTCTAAGAAACGTGCAGTTTCCTCATCCAACTCAATTTCTGTTTGAACATTAAGCTCAAGCAGAGTATCCCGCAACTTCTGCTTCTGACGGTCCAACACAGCAACAGTGCGTTTAAAGTCAAAGACTTCTTCTGTTGTGAAGATGCCAGTGTCTACTGTGTTGCTATGTCCGTAATACGAATCTTCCTTAGCGTCTTTCAACTTGCTGAGTTTGCCTTCAATCACAGCATCACTTAGACGAGCTGCTTTTGTAGCGTAGGTGTTGTTGAACTGGATTTCTTTCTCCAGCATAGCAACTTCTGCAAGCATGTCATTAATGCTTTCATCAGCATTTGCACGGGCAACTGCTTTGCGAATCTCATACAACGCACCAACCAACTTGGCACGAGTTGCACGATGTTTTTCAAACGTATTGCGAACTGCATCAATTTGTGCTGTTGCAGGTTCAAACTCGTTAAGCTGAACGCTTGAATCAAAGCTCAGACTTTTAATCATCGCATTGATGCTAAGTTGAACAGCGTTTGCTTTGCGTAGTGTAATCTTCATTGTCTTTTCCTTTGTGTATGTGTTTATTATACAGTCTATATCTTGTTTGTCAACCACTAATTTGACAATTTAGACAGAAAATTTAATTGGTAGCCCGTAGGGGAATCGAACCCCTCTTGACGGCTTGAAAAGCCGTAGTCCTAACCGATAGACGAACGGGACAAATTAGGGGTGTATGTGCTAACGGTTTCAACGCTTGCGCTCCACGCTTCGCACTAACGACATACACTTGCCGGCATACTTGCATCGACCCTTTTGTTGTGACTGCGACATCACTTCAATCATACGGAGCATGATAATCCGTACTAGCTAGGAGCAACCTAACGTGTCTGGCAGACAGTGTGGGATTCGAACCCACGGAACCTTTCGGTTCGGCGGATTAGTAATCCGCTGCCTTCGACCACTCGGCCAACTGTCCATTTATTCTGGCTCCGACGGTAGGGGTCGAAGTGCGGCACCATCCAGCTGCCGCTTTGTTTGAATGTATTCCCGGGTCCCCATACGGTGAACCTATTATCCTCCAGTCAAAGACTAATGAGGCGGGAATTCTTGGCTCCGACGGTAGGGGTCGAACCTACGACCAATTGATTAACAGTCAACTGCTCTACCACTGAGCTACGTCGGAATAAAACTACTTAGTACTAATATAGTGGCTCTTGTAGCAAATGTCAACCTCTATATTGCTTTTTTTACTCTAATTCTAACTTTTTTATAGTTGCCAACGGCAAACTAACTGGATGCTCAAAACAACGTTTGGGAAATTCTTCTGGCAACGTTTCAATCAAGAACGGAGTCTCTGCTGGTGATTGTCCCATTGGGCAACTACACTTTGCTAGGCCGTTCTTGCCAATTTCGCAGTTCCAACTAAAGCAATTACTTGCGTTATAGCCTTGCTTTAACTCACTTGGGCATTCTTGGATACTAGCCCGCATGTCTTTTTTATTGTGAGAAAAATCATTTTGTTGGCGTGGATATTCAAAACGTGGCCAAAATGTACTCCACACATGATTTTCATCTGTGGGTTCACATGAACCTTGCATGTTGCCTGCATTAACATCTGCTATGTTGTTGCCTTTGAGGATTGGGCACGAGCATTCAACTTCTGGATATTCAACACCTTGACTGTTAGTAATTGTGCCTCCGGTTGGAACACATGCGCTAGCAGCACACAATGCAAATTGTCCATTGCAAATAGTTAATCCATCTGCATCTTGTGCAAATACAGGACTAGATACAAATACAATTGCAACAACTTGCAATAGCTTTTTAAAGAAAATCATTTTTAGCCTCCATGTTTTAATTACTAAACATAGTTAGCTAAGTCATCTTCTTCCTCATTTTTTTCAGTTTGGTGACTGTAAATAATTTCTTCCATTAGCTCACGACCAACCAAGCCTTGCTCAATTTCTCGAAGTGCTGTCATAGCTTTGTTACCTGGTTTGGTAACAAGTGGAAGGTCGCCGCGACCAATTTGCCGTGCACGTTCTACTGCAATCACAATGAGATCATATGGCGATCCACCAACGTTTTTGCGGCCTTTATTGTTACTGATTCGTGCCATGTTATTCTCCTGGTTATATGTCATTACTAACTGCATACACAATCTAGAATCCCCAGACTGTGTATGCTGTTTATAGTATTAGTATATAGGTTAGTAAATAGTATGTCAACCATTATTGCTAACATTAGCGCAAATAATTAGGCTGCGTCTTTGCCTTTTCCACCAGATACAGTGCGTAGATTGCTGCTTACAAAGCTGTACAGCTCGTTGGCTTTTTCAACAATCTCTTCTGGCTGATACATTTTAGGTGTGAAATCAGCCCAAAATTCAGCAATATCTTTGCCTTGCTCTTTCCATACGTCAAGTGCTTGTTTTGTAAAAGACTCTTGCATTTCAACTTGTTTGTCCAGCATGTCTTTTGCCATCTTTAGTGTTTCAAGGCGGATTTCAAATGGGTTCTTATTCATGATATTTTTTCCTTTGTGTGTGTCATGTGTGTTTTAATATAGTCTACTACTCGTTGTGATTGCACAATTTCGTAGTGATTGCGGTCTACTGTTGCGTATTCTACATCATCCCTGCATGTCATACTGGAACGTGTGACTACACCGTCATTTTCCCCAACCAACCATGGTACATCTCCTACAGTAGTAACAATCTGCATCCATGGTATACTGATATTTATCTCCCTACTTTGCGAGATAAATTTACTTCTTGATGTTATATCTTTGAACAACTGATAATGCGGAACAAACAATGTACTCCATGCAGCTATTTCACTGCCATTAAATGGTGTTGCCAAACTTATAGCACCCACACTGTTTGGTATACAATTTTGCAAATGCACTCCGTATATACCTCCCAAACTGTGTGTTATATAATACACTGGTTTGTTAATGTTTGTCAACCTATTAATCATACGATCTAGATTATTTTCTGCACTATCTTCTTTATCATAATCAAGATATATTGGATCTATTGCTTGAATGCTTTGCTGTATATAAGCAAAACTTCGATTGCTTGCAGTTGCGCCGTGTATGTAAACTATTTGCATCTAATATTTAGCCAGTAATAAAGGGGCGCCGAAGAGCGCCTTTTAGTTGTTGTGTGTTTAACTAATCAATATTAGCTCTATCTAACCGTCTGTATATTTCTTCAATGTCCTTGAGGGCATTGTGGATGCGTTTATCATCATCTATCTGTGTGTTGTTCACTTCACGTTCTATCTTGTCAAGTCTGCTGTAGATATCCGAAACTTTGTTTGATGTGTCACGCATCTGCTCAAGTGTGTTTCTCAGTCCCGAGATTTGATCTCTCAATGTGTCCAGTTGCCCACGTGTGACTGTGTCATTTTTCTGACGCTCTAATGATCCTACAATTCCGTTCACTTCAGCACTGATTGATTCTCTCAATGCTGCGATTTGATCTCTCAGTGTTTCCAGTTGCCCACGTGTGACTGTGTCATTTTTCTGACGCTCTAATGATCCTACAATTCCGTTCACTTCAGCACTGATTGACTGTAAATCTAATAGTTGCTTGTTGATGTCTTTTTGGGATTGTGCAATGTAATCTATCCTTGCGTGAGCATCTGCTGATGTCTGTATAGACTGTTCAAGCGAAGTTTGTAGATCACTGGTGATTCTAAGACCTCCGTACAACACACCAATCAAAGGCAAGACTGCTGTGATATATCCTATCCATTTCCACATTTTATAATCCTCCGGTCTAGACTAGGTTCCCATAATATTTAGCCAGTAATAAAGGGGCGCCGAAACGCCCCTTGGTGCCGTTGTTTTTATATTTTTAAATTCTTAGAATTTAAAGGATAGGCTTACTTTTGGTGTTAGGTCTTCAGTGTTAAGGTCATAGTTGATGCCCGATGTTAATTCAGCACCTGCTATGCTCATCACATGCTCGCCGCCAATGTTTTGACTCATGTCATCTTCGTCACCGTTGATGTATGCTGTGAGACCATTATTAGCATTTACCGTACCCTCGTATGCCCAATGATTTGCATCATTGTCATATGTGAGTAGACTACCTACTTCTAGTGATCCTGCATTAATTCCAGAAACTTCGCCGCCCCATACATAGTTTTTACTTGTACGGTTATAGTCTACACTTGCTGTTACGTCTGCGATACCTGCATCCATTGTGTATGCACCTTGTAGGTTGCTTACTTCTGCGATGTCTGTTGTGTAGCTGGAAAGACCAATTGCTACACTTGCTGCACCTGATGTTACCATTAGTGACTCAGTCATTGCTGGTTTTGTTAGTGTACCAGTAGCACCTGCAGCCGCTGTTGTTTCTGGCATTAGGTTGTTGTTGTCACCAAATGCTACACCTAATGCGCCTACAGTTGTACCAACTGTCCATGTGTCCAATGTTAACGAATTGCCGTCTGTTGCTTTAAAGTCCAAATCAACAGTTGCAACATCGCCTGCATCAATGTCTAGTTCAACACCCATTGTGCCTTTGTATTTGTCGCTTCCGTTTTCAGCAAAGTCGAGATTTATTGCACCCGACACTACCGGAGCAACTGTAGTTGCTGTATCTTCTGCTAGTGCAGATGTAGCAGCCATTGCAGCTACCGTTGCTAGTACGATTGTACGCATTTTAAATTTTCCTCATAATTAATGATATTGTTCAGTGAGCAGGATTCTCTTTTGCTCAACGTATTAATTATGTAGACTTAACTCGTAAAAATGCAAAATCCAGCGATTTTGTAATAAGATAAAATGAGAGTGTCACATTGCTGCAACACTCTCTTGATCGTTCTGTTGCTAGGTGATCCACCCCGGAAGCCTAACTAGGCTGCCATTGCCATCTCTGGCGCTCTATTTGCGTTTGCATTTAGAAAGTTTGTTCGCGGTAACGGCGCTTACATCCCGGTAACTCCACTAACTCTATTAACTACCTGTCGATCCTATTTCGACCCCATCAAAAGCACACCCTTCAACTTGCAACCAACCTGCTCTTCCAGGATGTACTTATGGTGGAGTCGCCGGGTACCGCCCCCGGGTCCAGTATAGCGTTTGAATTGCTTCAACGTTACAGTATATTTATACACTAGTATTAGTTGTTTGTCAACCTATTTTTTAAAGGTTCAATTGCTGCCGTTGCTTGACTACGATTCCAATTAAACTTCTTCATAGCATCAGCATATAGTTGTTCGTTGTCCTTGGATGCAACGATAAGTCCACGCAAGAAGTTATCTATATCAATCCAATTGTTCATGCTGGACCACACAATTCAAACCCATCGAGATACTGTTTATAACTAGCAGCATCACCAAGGTACAAATGCTTGAATCCTTCTTGTTTGTAATGAGCGCAAATATAGTGCAAGCTTCGAATGCCCAGTCGTATTTTAGGTTTATGATATGTCCAAGCAAATTGATTTGCAGCTACATTTTTTGTATTATACCGAAACATTAATGTAAACCCTACCATTACTTCGTTATCGTAGTATGCAAATACATCTGACTGGGGGTACAAGTATTCGTCACTAAACAGTGGCATAACACTGGGAAATTTCTTGTATCGACAGTAAGCAATATAAATTTTGTCAAGTTTGTGTGTGTCAAATTCTCGTATTAATCGAACTTTTAAGTCTATTTGCTGTATAGCATTCAGGCTGTAATTAGTTTTATCTAAATCAATTCTGGCATGCATGTTATACGATTACTTGGAGGTTATAAACTCTCCATCCTGTATTTTAAATACTTCTACTTCGTGCGCACCTGAACGGATATAAGCACGACCACCGTCGATCATTTTGTCATCAACTACTCGATAGTCATGTCGATGCTGACTGTAATGATATTTACCATCAGCTTCAATCATGCCAAATTCAAAATTTTCTATTTGGTCAGCATTAGTAATCATAATAGCTGCACCATCTGCCCAATGATTCTGATACAGAGCAAAGTAACGATTGCCAAACTCGGGATTGGGAGTAGCACGATAGAATACATCAGCCGCAAATTCAGCGTGTTGCTGAACTGCTGTCGTACACACATACTTTACTTCTACACCGTCTTTTTCTGTATAGAGCTTTTCTACGTTTGCTGTGTCAAAGATTGGATTATGTTGGATATCCACTGTGCCACTCCGTCTGTTATTTTTTAGTCTTCTTAGCAGGTGCTTTTTTTGCCACTGGCTTCTTAGCCGCTGGCTTCTTAGCCGCTGGCTTCTTAGCAGGTGCTTTTTTTGCCACTGGCTTCTTTTTAGCAGGTGCAGGTGCTTTTTTTCCAAAAACACTGGCAATTTTGCTTGATAGTTTTTTAATCATACTCATTGTTATTTCCTTATATAGTATTACTATATTTAGTGCTGATTATTATTCATCGTCATTAACTAAAAAGCATACTTTTACTACATTGCCTTTTTGTTTTTTAATAAGATACTCTAATCCATTGTCTTTGAATATTTTACGCAGATCTGCTGTACTGACTTCATTGAACGTTTGGGTACTCATGCTGATAACTTTTCTTCTACAGATTTTATATGCTTGCATTTTTTAAAAGCTGGACAATCGCAAGTAAAGCCTTTGTCCAGCATTTCTATATTATAGATGTTGCCTTTGCTGCCAACAGCATTCCACACTGTGTTAACCAACCAATGCTTTTTAGTATTGATGATCTCACTGGTGTAAACTTTTGGACCAAACTTTGACATATTGCACCTCTATGTTATACGTTAATATAGCATATTAGAGACATGTTGTCAACCTTAATCGTAGCCTAGCACTGCAACTTTTTCACGTTCTTCTTCGTGTATTTCATTTAGCCTAAATTTGTAAGCTCTCTCAAACCCGTCCTCGTGCACAACATTTTCGTGATTACCCCAAATTCTTTTGAAATATGAATCGTATAATTTTTCGATGGTTGTGTCTGATTCGGACTTGTCAATTAATTGGCCTTTGATGATCCAATTAAAACGGTTGGCTTCTTTACGTACATATGGACTGCACATGGTGGGACCTTTCCTTGTTGTATTTGTATTTACAACGGTTCCGCAATGTTAGCGTAAACTTGCATAAGTTAGGTATGGTTTAATGCTGGCTAATAAATAAAAGTACAAAGGATTTTCACTGTGAAACTATACACCCCATTTCAATTGTTTACACCTGAAGAATGTGAGCAAATCATTAGAGATACAAAAGAACTTGCCGAAAGTGATGGCATTGCCGGGGGGAAATATAATACTAGTATAAGAAATAATAAAATATTTTGGATAGATTATAAAGATATCGAAAAGTTGCGCAATCTTATGATGGATATCGAAGATTACAATGTATCCTGGATACAGGAACCTATCCAAATTTCTAAATATGAAAAAGAGCAGTACTATCACTGGCACACAGACCAATCAGTAGATAAAAGAACTAGCTCTCGAATACTTACACTAACATGCACACTTCAAACAGCGACGGGCGCACATTTTGAAACAAGAGATCATATATTCGATCTACAGCAAGGCGAAGCAGTTATTATTCCGTCAACTGCTGAACACAGAGCACTACCACCAACTAATGGCACACGCTGGGCGTTAACTGTTTGGGGCATGGGTGATAATCCTAATTTATAAATTTTGGTGTCAATCGAGGAGTCGAACCTCGCCGCAGTGACGACATGACGCCTGTAGTGTCGATTACTGTTAGCTAACCTGCATTGACTTATTTTATTCTTTTCCAGTGTAATTCACCATCCAGTGGCAAACGTCCTCTGTACTCCGCACCCGTTTCTTCGTCGATTAGTCGCCACTTACTTGGGCACTTGGTAATTACGTTAAGTTCAACCGCTACATCAATAGCGGGTACTTCTGTACCGTCTTGTAAAGTTCTAGTCAAGCTCATTCTTTATCCTCCATCGTGCAATAACGTTAGTTAACACTGTTGGAGTGTCAGTGAACCATTTACTTACATGATAGTCACATTCCAGTGGTTCTTCGAACATTTTATTTGTATCGTCAAATCGACTCTCTTTGATGGTATCCATCCAAACTGTAAAGTCTGCATCAAACTCGAATCGAAACCTGCGAGTAGGACAAACAAAGTCTGTCACAGCAATTTTTCCTGCCATAACAACACCGTCTGACAGATGTCGCATACGTTGTGCTTGGCGCATACGTCCTTCTAGTGTAAAGTCCCAGTCGTCGTATTTTGTGCGTACTGCATCTGCATTAATATGTACGCCGCCTAATAGTTCAGCAAGCGGCTTTGCTAGTGTAGTCTTACCACTTCCTGGTAATCCAAAAATTAAAATTTTCATATCAAATAAATTATGCCTGTTTAAAACTGTCCTCGATTAGATCTTTAATAGTGTGCAAGTTAGCACCAATATCTAATACCACTCTAGGCTCGTTGCTTCTGTTTAATACCCAATGGGCATATCTATAGTTATTAATCAAGTATGCATTGCGTTCAACAATTGGAAGATTTCCCCATTTATAAAAACCAAATTCATTGCCTTCACTCCATTTTAGAGGAATGTAAATTTTATTTAATGCACGGGCACCCTGGGTAGGATCAACGTGAGGGAAAAGATATCCGCCTGGCGGCAACACATAAAAGTTAACAATGTTGATATCCTGGGGGTTTGGAAAAAGCTTCTCAACAAACTGCCTAATAGGGTGATCAACATTTAGTCGCCATTCAAATTTAAAGTCATTACGGTGTAACATACACAGCCGGTCTTCGTCATTTGCTTTCTGTTTGTCTGCTGCAAATTTTACCCATGCATCCCAGTCTGCCGGGCCAAACAAAACTTGACCGTTCCATTCTTTGATTTGATAGTCAACCTCAATGTGTTCGTTGTCATTGGTAAACAGCCATTGCTGTCTCCAGTTGGTGCTTTGTTCTACTGCTTGGTCAAATACATTTTGATCAAACTCCGGGACATCAATGTTTAACTTGGTCCAAGGTACTCCGCTGTCTAGATAATGGTCAAGATCAAACTGGTTATTATTGCTTAGTTCTTCGATTAGTTTAGGGAATTTATGCATCGTAACCGTCCATTAAAAACTTCCAAATTGGTGTTTTGATATCTAATTCAAATGTACCATTGTGATAAAACACGCTGCAAGGCTGATAGTAATCAGGTGGCAAAAATTCTCTATAAAAATTTTCATCATAGCAAGGAAAGTACTTTCCTTTGTAAAAATGATGTTGTAGATTTATGTCGTCTATTACTACTTTTACAAGTTCTACAAATGTGTCTTTTTCAGAATCAGGTATGTGTACCTTGTCAAAAAATTGTATTCTCAATTGATCAATTGGCGAAAAATCAATCTCAGTTGTTACTGTAAACTTTCCGTCTTGTACTGAATCATATTCTGTAGTGTTGTTGTGTCTATTAGAAACGCTGATTTTAGGATCGCCGCCAGCAACTGATCCTATAAATTCTAATTCAACCTTCATAATTAACTCCCGCTGTGCATTAATCCTATTAGTAAAGGATAGCAGTTTTGTGTCTTGCTCAGGACACTCTGGGCACCATTTGCTCAATTGTTTTACAAGGGGAACAAAACCCTATATGTGTAAGCTAACCATGGGCTTATACGAGCGTATTAAGTCGCTACACTATTGGTGCCCCGGGAGAGACTCGAACTCTCACGCTGTGAAGCACAGGTACCTAAAACCTGCGTGTCTACCATTCCACCACCGGGGCGTGTATTACATTATA
>Ga0233415_10000863_pt1 | contig 13640 bp, 24 predicted proteins | sample Na_anoxic_12_MG_FD_188631 | JGI IMG/M metagenome (GOLD analysis project Ga0233415, IMG submission 188631) | Seawater microbial communities from Saanich Inlet, British Columbia, Canada - Na_anoxic_12_MG | ecosystem: Environmental > Aquatic > Marine > Inlet | place: Canada: British Columbia... | reverse complement strand
TCTCCAAAAGGTCCACTATCGCGTCCTCATATTTGTCCAAAGTTAGTGAATCATCTGAACTTTCCAAATGTATTTTGAAAATTTCATCTACAATTGTTCTATTGCTAGTACCTGGCATCTTACCAGGGATCACAATAAACTCATCATCAAAATCTTCAGGATTAAGAAGTAGGCAGTGAATGACCCTCCCCTGTACTAGGTGAGAGTCAACACTATCTTCTTGTTCCTTTAGAATGTAATGATTATAGAACCAACTTGGTGAAAACAATAACTTATTTATTCCGCTATAGCTAAAATAAAATTTGTTACTGTAAAATTGTTGTAGTTCATCAGAACCAATCAAACTCTTCTTCATTCTTTTCTTCTATTTTTTCTGCTATTAATACTTCTTCTGTAGCTTCTTCTTCTGTTTCTATTTCCGCCTCTTCATTTTCAGGATCCTCCAGGGGCCCTGTTTTTGCCGTGACAGGTTCAGAAACAGTAACTTCTTCTACAGTATCTTCAACAACATCTTCTTCTTCAGCTTCAATCACTGTAGTTTCATCTACAAAACCTTCAGTTTTATGGACCCACTTATAATTCAACTGCGGCTGAAACTCTGGATTAATACCATAAGCGCTAGGTTTTATATAGTTAGAATAACCATTATTGTTAAAGTAATCTTTCCGATCTTCCATAATAAATGCAAGAGCATCCTGATCTAGTTTACCAAAAGATAATAGAGTTGCAAAAACACCATCAATATGACCATTGCTATGAGAACCTCTGCCAAGATAATTCTTTAATGATTTGAAATTAACATGGTTTTTAGTTCTTGAATTTTCAATCTCACTACTATGATGAAAGAATAACATCTCAAGAAATAAAAGACTTTCTAAATAATTAGCATTAGCCATAATCTCCATAGCCATCACATGATTGTCACTATCAGAACTCTTAAACATGTTTCTTAAATTTTGATATGTATCTAAATCAATTAAGACAGCATCATCACCATTAACAACTTCAAGCAATGCATTCTGCTCAATAATGTTTTTAGTTTTTACTTCATCATAGACCTCTAGATTTTCATCACTAATAGTCCATATATGGTCATTAGTATTGTTTCTATATCCAGCTTTTCTAAATTGATCTTTAGTAAGACCTAGCTTATTAAGAATAGCTTGCCCCAAGGGTCCATTGTTGCTATCATTTGGTCGGCAAAGTCTAGCTGTATGCCAATCAACTGCAATAAATTCTAATTCATCTTTATTAAAACCTGCAAGTATATTATCTATCCTTTCTACATAATACTCATCAAAGTCAGAAGACAACTCTTTTAGAGCTTCAACTGTAGCAAAGAATACTTTTGCAGGAACGTTATGCATCCATGTAGATTTAAATAGTTTTTCTCCAGCTCTATCACTACCAACAACAACAGTTGCTGTATTTATATCAGTAGTAGTTCTGATTTTATATTTTACAGATAAGTCTTTAAGTTTTATTCTTGGGACAGTACATCCTTTCATAAAGTAAATCTTATCTTTCATTTGTGGTGTCCACTTACTTGTGTTAAAGTTTAAACCATGTATTTTTTCACTATAGTTTTTTCTTGAAACTACATTTAATACTTCAGTAGTTGATGTTCTGACATCCCCTATCATTATTTTATTATACTCATCTTTTTTTACTTCTGCTTCTAAAGCAATAAAAGGTATTTTTTTTATACTCATTTTTTTAATTTAAAAAAGCGGCTTTTACACCGCTTTAGTTTTGAATTAATTTGTTAAAGGTTTTGCAAAACAGGAAACTGCTTTACCTGTGATTACTTTACAGTCATCTTCACCACCTTTTGATTCAACATCAGTTTTGAGAATTTGGCTTTGTGACCATTAAGGATCTCTTTAACCATGTAATATCTCAAGTCATCAGTAAATGAATCACAGTCAGTGACTAGTTCAATAATTCTATCAATCATCTTTTGAGGTACTGAACCTTTGTCAGCTGTCATTAAAGAATAGTTTATAATTCTAGTACTAATGATGCTAGAAATATCTGCTCTAAAATCATCATCTTTACCAATGCAACCACTCAAAGAACCTTTAACATAGTTCCAATCATCATTAGTAAGAATCTGCTCAGGGCTGATAATCTTATCTAATTTGTTATTAATAAACATAGCAAACAGTGCAGATGGTTCTTCTCCAATTGATCCGTCACCAATCATATTGATTAGCGGCAACTCATCTTCAAACTTTTGAATAGAGCTAATAGAGTTAAAGAAAGTAGTAATACTTCTAGGATTAACCTTCTGTGTTACAATCTCAGGATTCATCAACAAGAAGTTGATACATCTACCATCAATATTAACCTTCTCTGCCCAACGAGCCCATACATTAGCATCAAACTTTACCTCTGTAGAAATAAATCGAGTCTTCTGAGCATCATCAAGAGAAGTTACTTGATACTCACCATTATCTGGGTTAGTAGTCAGGATAACATGCCAGTTCTTTGGAAGAGACCAAGAAATATATTCTTGTCTATCCAAGATCTCCATAGTTGCTTGCATAAATCTGTGATCAGCACGAGTGTAATCATCAAGAACCAAGAAACCACCTTCAGTTCTACCTTGAATCCATTCAGGTGCAGCATGAGCCATACGCTTTTCTACAACCTTATAACCTTTTTTCATAGCAGCATCAATCTGAGTCTCCATAATCCAAGTACTCTTTCCTTCTTTATTTTGAATCTTAAATTCTTTAACAGGAAAACCAACAAGGTCACCTAATTCTTCTATCTGAGATAGATTAATCTTTACAACATCCATATCCATCTCTTTACCAAGTTGGACAATAGCGGAAGTCTTACCAAGGCCCGCATCACCTTCAATATTTATTGCAACAGGTACTTTACCTTCTTTCTGAATGTACTGGTTATTGTTAACCATGTGCTTTAAAAAGCCTTTTAACTCATCAACGTTTAATTGTGTGATTTTACTCATTTCTTTTTTTTTAATTTAAAGTTCTAATTTAATTTGTCTTCCTGGTAAATCATCATTAAATTCAGATCTCTCTGACAATACCCATAGGACTGGCTTCCTGGGTTTTACATTTGTCCAAGCTTCTCCATCTGTAAAATAGATTAAGCTTGTAAACTCTTTTCTTTCATTAAATAATTCTAGAGCAGGATCAAAACTTGTTCCTCCTCTACCTGCAACTTCTAGTTCAAACTTTCCATCATATTTCTTGATAGATTGCATCCTAGAATCACATTGTGCAATTGTGATATCAACACCTGCTTTATACAAGTGATGTATCTCATTAATAAACTCTTTTAATTCATCATCACAAACAGAACCTGAAGTATCAATAGCTACAAGCATGTTTTGTCTCATCTTTATCTTAAGGCCAGGATTATCAGAGTACCTTTTGTTCTCTTTTCTTCTAACTTTTCTAGTAAAGATTTTAGTAGATATACCAGTAAATCTTCTGATATATGCTTTCCAATTAAATTTAGGTGGTATAACTTCATCAAGCTTAATAAGACCTGATATCTCACCTGGTACAAACCCTCTCTTCTTAATAGTCTGCTCTTTAGCTTCAGACATAACTCTTTGAACCTGCTTTTCAATAAGCTTCTTCTCAGCTTCAGGCATGTTCTCAAACTCTTCCCACTCATGATCAGGTATATCAACTTCTTTATCTCCATCTCCACCACTACCTGGTCCAATCGTAACTTTACCTTGACCTTGCTCCATAGCATCAAGAAGCTTGTCCATATTACCATCTCCAGAAGATCCAGTATTTTTCTTATCTTGTTGAGCTTGCTTAAGCTTATCATAGTAATATCTAGAACCAGCTTTCCTGTCTAGATTAAGATCCTCATAGTCATTTATATCTATACCACCTTCAGGTAACCAGTGTCCATCTATATACTGATTGATCTCCATGTCCATTGCAATGTTGGCCATCTTTTTATCACTAAACATAGTGAAGGTTGTAAGATGCTGAAATGCAATGTGCAATAACTCATGCTTTAGTAAACCTAGTTTGTGTTCTTCTGACAAATCTGTCCAGAACTTCTCATTGATCATCAATTGAAAGTTGATGCCATTTTTACATACACCTGCAGTTGGAAGCTGATCACTCCAACTCTTGTGTAACATTAATAAAAAGAAACCATAATAGGGTTCCTTTAACATCAAGTCTTTTGATGTTTTACTCAGTGAATCTTGTCTATTCATTGTATTATGTTTACTTGGATTTCTTTATATTTAAAATCAAGAGCATTAAATATTCTCTTTTTCTCATTGATAATCTCTTCAATTATCAACTCTGCTACCCATGGTTTTTTAATGCGAGCATTTGGTCCTACCATATGACCTAACCATCTTTCTTTAAGTTTTAAGTCTTGCTTATATACAGTAGCTACTCCCTTGGGTCTATGTTTGTTTACTAAGTCACGAAATAGTCTTGTAACTCTTACATCTATAAGTGCCCAATCCTCAAGATGAGGTTTACCGTATAACCATAAGAATAGTAATTCTTCTTTGTAGTTTTCCACTACAGTCTTAGGATCCCCTAAATTTACAATTGCTTGCATTGCCATATAGTGATTGTCTTTATCACCTGACCGCATCATAGTTAGTAAGTTCTTTAAAACTTCTTTATTCATAAATCATCTATCTTTTCTATAATATCATCCTTTAACTCATCAGTCAGTGTCTGCAGTGGTAAATTTTCTATCCACTCTATTAATTCTTCTTTACTCATTCTATGCACATATCATCCCACACTTCTAACAGATTCTCAAGAACTTTAATGTGTTCTTTCCAATTATCTCCATACTGTTCATTCTCAGTTAAGAAATTCATTACTTCTTCAATTTTAACTTTATCTTGTTTACTCATATTTTTCCTTTATAAAATCTTCCTAATATATTTCCATTCAGATAATAATCTCTTTCTAAAACCTCATGCTTAAATTGAGCTTTAGTTTCTTCATAGGTAAGAGACGCTTTACTTAAACAAATCTTAAGTATGGTTCTATATATCATTTTACCATCTTTATATGCTTGTTTTAGTTCTTTGTTGCTACTGAAATAGTTTTCATAGTCTAACTTAATGACTGTCTCATATTTCTTAGCTCTTTTGTCTGTCATAGCAGCCAGTGCTTTTTTTCCAAACTTTTTCTTTCTCTTACTATAAAAGTTTTTCTTACCTATATAAGAATACATTATCCCACTTTTACTATCTAAGTAGTTCATCATGTAAACAAATCCTATAGCATTTTCTGGAATTAAATTATTACTAAAATCTATTAGTCTTTTTCCTCCTCTAGCTAATGGGGCATCTATCTCCATTTTCCAAGGATACATGTCCTCCTTTATTTTACTCTTTAAACTTTTCATATCAGCTTTTTTAATAGGGGTAATAAAACCTCTCTAGTTTTAGTAAGACCGTGTGCTTTAATAGAGTCAGATAAATCTTTCTCCATATCTAGAACTACATAATCAAAATCATACTTCTCTTTATATCTTTTCATAGATCTGATACCTGCTTCATCATTATCAAATAAAACAAATATCTTTTTATACTTTGTCATTATACTTTTGAGCATGCTCTCTGGTATTAAAGTATTCTCACTGTCAGGTGCAATTGATTCTGCATCATTCAACTTAAGTCTCTTAAAGGCCATCAAATCTTTTAGTGAGGATGTAATTACAAGATACTTCTTATCATATTTCAATTGATCGGATCCTTGGATGTAGTTCTTAACCTTTATAAACTTCTTATCAGAAACTTTAGGTTGATAAACTTTATAGAGTGTACCATCATCTTTGAAATAACCATATAAACTAAGACCTTTAATAGTTATAGAACTTTCCTTACCATTATTATCTTCTTTAGTCATCACATAGTACTGCAATGGGGCCACATTATACTTCTCAAGGAGTCTAGAACCAATGTTAAACTTAGTCCAATACTTTTGATCAATTGTTGTCCAATGTCTGATTTCATAATCAGTTACCTTATATCTACTATGAACTTTATATTCTTGTATAGGGTTACAATCATTGTTTAGAACATATTGATTATAGTCCTGAATAATTTTCATAGCAGATTGTCCCCGTGTAAGTCCAAAAATAATTTTTACTAGCTCAACAGAGTCACCGCCATTACCAGAAGAGAAATCTTTAAAACAATATCTTCCAGTAGTAGCATTAAGATAAATGCACATTGAAGGAGTACGCTCTCTTGTATTAACTATAGATCTTATCTTTACATCTTGACCATCAAGTGTTTCAGATAATCCTAAGTAATGTTCAAAAGGCCATCCTGTAGGTATATCACTTAAATCAGAAATTAAATTTTTAATTGAAATCATAAAGTTAGTTTAGACAATAAAAGGGAGCCATTTCCGACTCCCTCTTGAGTTAGTAGTTTAGCTACTAGTCTAGGTTAAAGTCAGCACTAGTCTTTGTTGGTATAGTTAAATCATCATCATTACCAAAAGATGTAACTGGCTTGTTCTCAATCTTTCTTAAATGCTTTGATTCATCATACGTTAAAATAGCACCTTCACTTGTACCATAAGCATACTTCTTGTTTTGTGCTTTTGCAAACCAACAGTCATATGCTATATAACCTGATTTATTTTCATATTCTTTACCTGCAATACAAGTATGTAAATACTTATCTTGATATGGTGCAGTTTCATTGAAAGCTTTTACAAAGTCTTCAATTGTTTCATGCTTATCATCTTGTTCTGCAAACCAATCTGTAATTCCAAGAGCAGTAGATAAGTTCTTTAAGAACATTAAGACTGATCTATCTCTTTGAATTTTAATACCTGATTTAGTTTCTCCATCAGCAAATGCATATTGACTTGCTTTTACTCTTCCAATCTGACCAGCATAGTGACCCTTGCTTTCATCATTTCTATCTCTCATAAAACCCTCAAAACCTTCTATAGGTTTAGTTTCCATTTCTAACATAAGGTGAAAAGCATTTTCTATAAATCTGAAGTCTTCTAACCTTACACTGTTGATTTTCAATTCATGATTTCCTGGTCCAAATGTTTTGGGCATTCCGCTACCTCCACTGCCTGTGGACAAATCTGTTGTACTTAAAGCCATTGATTTTTGTTTTTTAGTTGTTAATTAATTACTTGTATATTTTATTCCAGTGAGTTTTTATCTCACCTTTTTCATTCATATCAGAAATGACTATTTGTTCATCTCTTAAGTGGATAGGTCTCGCTCCACATGTTACATTATCATCATTTTTAAAATTGATAATTGTTTGATTACCTTTTCTAAACATGTAACCAATAGCATCTGCATTAGCACATATTAAGGATTTTATCTTACCTGTCAAATCAATATTTGCAGCCATGACTAGCTCACCTTTATCATCTACAACCTTGTCTTTAATATGACCTGATAAAATAATATGGGGTGCTAATGTATCAATAAAATCTAAAACTTGAAAGAAAGCTTGACGAATATATAAATATCCTGCGCCATTTGCAAGAGTAGTTACATTGTCACCAGAAAAGTTTTTACCCATGCTTGTAGCTTTATAAAGCTTTAGCGCTAAAGGCATTACCATTTCTTCTAATGCAGTTACTGTATCTATAGTAACATAATCATAAGGTTTATCTGCATCCTTTATGGCCTTACCAGCTGCTAATAACTCTTGAAGATTATTAATTTTCATCTTCAATGCCTCAACATACTCGCTACCATTTTCTAGATCTAATATTAAATTATTCTCTAAGCCTGCATACGCAGTTGTTTTACCTGTCTTTGGTTTACTGTAGATTATTAATCTCTTAGGATTAACTCTCTCTTTCTTTACCTTTTTTGTTGGAAGTACTATACTCATTTTATTTTCTTTTCTATTTTTTCTAATGCAGTTGCTATTCTATCCAAAGTATTTAACCAATCTGGAAAATTCTTCAGATTTTCTTGATCTTTAATTCCCTCTAGTTTCCAAGGAACATATTTAGGATCATCCTCCTCTTTCTTCTTTAACCCTACATCAAGATACTCTTCAGTAAAGTTTGGAAAGTCAGCAGGTTTAGTTTCTACTTCTTCTTCTTTATGAGGATTCTTTAAATAATCTTGATAAGTATTATAAGGTATTTCTTTACCTGTTTTCTTATCAACAGCAACTAAATCTTCAATAGGAACTACATATACTTCATAATCATTACCTGACTTACTAGTTTTTTGCTCCAAAGGATACTCTTCTGCATAAAAAGGATTATGCTTTAATTTATACAATGTGTGGTTAACATCTTCTGATACCCCATTAAAATCACTAAGCTCTGTATAGATGTCTCTTCCTTGCTTTAATTCATTAGGAAAGAACTGCATCTTAAGCGCTTCTCCAGGAGGAGCCCACGCAGACTTAGCAATAAAATAAGGGTCAGCTATCTTCAACCTCTTAAATGTAGGCAAGTGTGTTGCCATAAGAATCTTTTGATTCTCTTGTCTTGTACTCATATTTGTATTTTATTATTTTGTGTTGGTGTATTCATCTCTACTATTCTTATAGTATCTCTATCCAACTTAAAGAAACTCATTCTAGTATCACCATTTCTACATTTTAAGAAATGGAATACAAGAGTTTCTGGATCAGTTATTTGTATTCTTTCTGGGCCATAGTATCTAATCTTTCTAGCAGCAGGTTTATTAATACCTACTACTATATCAGCATGTTGCAATAATGCATCAGCGCCAAATAAGTCAGAGTCTAAAACATAGTTACCATATGTACCTTCCATAGCACGTTTAGGATCATCAATATTTCTGTTAAGCTGACTTAAAATAACAAATGATAGTGGATACGTTCTCTTCATAAGTGTTAGTGCTTCACCAAGATTATATAGCATTTCAAATCTATCTTTCTCATGCTTATCTTTTTTAAATAAAGCTGAGTGATCTACTGTTACTAATAACTTTGGGTATATTTTCTTACCATCTTTTTCAACAACGTGTTGTTTAAAATGATAATCTATACTTGCACAAAATTCATTAACAGTACACGGTCTATAAATAGAGAAAACTCTATTATTCTTATTCAGTGTACTTGTGTATTGTTTACATTTTTCATAAATATCTTCTTGTAAAGGTTCATACTTACTATGTAAAACACCATAGTCTTTTTGAGTTATAGCAGAGAATGCTCTCATACCAAGAGTTTTCTCAGGCATCTCAAACTGAAACTGCAAAACATGAAAGTTTTGATCTTGATTAAGAGCAATAACTTCTGTAACAAGCTGCTCCATAAACAAAGTTTTACCAACACCAGGTCTAGCTCCAACTACAGTTAGAGTATTCCATTCTAAACCATTTAGTGTAGCATCATTAAACTTTGGCCATGCTGTTTTAAGACTTTTTATTCTACCGTCCATTCTCCCTCTCATTTCTAAGAGAGCTTTCTCATAAGCACGTACTTTACTAATAGCCTTTAGAGGCTTTGCACCATTAAACTGTTCCAAATTATACTATTTTTTCTTTGAATATGTCTTGTTCTTCATTAGGGCCTTCATAATTTAACATGTCACAGTAAGTAGCCAGATCTGACTCAAATGATTTATCTGAACCTTGCTTTCTAATAAAGTATTGGGATGTTCTCATATATTCATAATTTTTCATACTATATTCAAGAACATACTTTCTGGTAGCCTTTAATATAGTTTCCCATGTGTAATCATAATTTTCAAAGAACCATCTAAAACCTGATTCTAGGTTTTTTATATTAGTTCTTGCATATTTACCACTTCCAAGTTTTTTAGCAGGAAATAATGAGTTATATAAATTTATGTTAGTATCAAAATTATCTCCCATTAAATCTTTAGAAGTCTTCTTTTTACTCTTTCTAAAATAAGAGCCTAGTTCTTCCATAAAGATAAGGCTTTTACTAGTTAATTGCAAGTTCTCATTGATCCAACCTTCACTCTTTAATCTATATACTTCTAACTCAGAATTAGCTAAAGATTTAGATACAGATAACTTATTCTTCATACAGTGTAATACATATAAAGAGTTAGGTGTTAGCTTTTCTTTTATTAGTTTGTTAAATATTTCATCCATGCTACCAAATTAAGGAAAAATTGTTATTGTCTTTTAAAATCTTTTGAACATCTGTAAAAACATCTTTACAATCCCACTTCCGTTCTTTAGTATATGCAGCACTTTCTGGATGACTAATTATAAATTTATAATTCATATCATGAACTGTATCTTTCCATTCATGTGCTTGTTTGCCCATATAGATATATACAAGTCCTGTATGGCCAAATGTAAGATGGTCAAATAAATAAGCTAGGAAAGGTTTCCATATAGGATAATGTTGTCCTACTTTACCTACAGTAGTTGTAAGTGCGGTATTTAACATCAATACGCCTTGGTTAGCCCACCTTGTAAGATCTGGATCATGTGACTGACCTACTCCATCATATACAGTTCTGTTTACTTCATCTAAAATAAACTTTAAACTTGGTTGTTGCTCCATTGTATTACTACAACTAAATGCAATACCATCTGCTACTCCTAATTTTGAATAAGGATCTTGTCCTACTACAACTACTTTAAGTTCATTGTAAGGACACTCCTCAAATGCTCTGAATAGTTGACTTAATTTAGGAGTAAATCTTTTACCATCTTTAGATAGTGTCACCAGCTTTTTAATTATGTCTTCAAAATCAGAACTAAATATAAAAGATTTAAGAGGTCTACTCCAACCTGATGGTTCTAATTTTTTAAATATTTTTTGTTTAATGTCTTCTATATCTATAGTTTGTGTCATATTTTGTTTATATTTGGTAAAATTAATTGTATGGACTCTACTAAAGTAAAAGAATTGAAAGATGATGCTATCTTAAATATTAAGGTAAATAAAACATTTTACATGATGGTAAAGTCTGCTTTAATTGCATCATTTAAAGATATAAATAATAATTCCAAGATTGCTCCTGAAAAATTCATTAAAAATCTAACATCTAAGCCTTATTCAGAATTAAATGAAGAAGAAAGAACCTTTTATACTCTTACTTTATTAATAGGTGAGATCGAAAAACAAGCTTTAGAAAATGATATGTTTATTGAAAAAGATATTGATTCTAAATCTTTAAAAGATTCACTTGATGAATTAACTAAACCTAATGAAGATTAACATTATAGAACTCACCTATCTCTATACAGGCTTGAATAGCCATATTTAATTCATCTTTGTCACATTCTGCAAAAGACTTATAATCATTGACTATAAGTAATCCTGCTTTATCTTTTACTAGCTTCTTCATATCATCAAAGCTATAACCAGCTTCTTTAGCTAGTTCACGTATACAAGCATGCACTTTTGATATTTGTGCACCACTCCCATTAGAATCAGAAATAGACATAAATATGTCTACCTCTTGTCCTTCAGAAAGTTTTTCAGTAAATAACTTAAAAGCTACCTTATCCATTTTTTTTGGATACACTAGCTTTCCGTTCTGCATCTTCAATTTTGCTGAAAACATTTATTAATTCTTTTACAAGGTTTATATCTCTTATTACTAATCCAGGATCATCTATGTTAACACGTAACTCTCCTGTTTTATTAAGGTTATCAGCAGCTAGAAACATGCTGCCACCAATTTGTTTATAAAAGTAATAATAATCATAACCATTATCACTTTCTTCATCATATACCATAACTTTTTCAAAGTCTAAGTTCATTAGTTCTTGTTCAGTCATTCTTTTCTAGTTTTTTCTTATTGCTCCAAACTTCTTTGTTTAAAATTTTAGATTCATATTCTTTTCTGACCATCATATACTTACCATGGGTAGGATCAAACTCACCAAGCTCTTTAATTCTTTCTTTTCTAAAGAATTGAATTACTTGAGAAGCTACAAACCAGTTCTCCTTATCAGGAGATTCTAGTAATCCTATAGCATTTTTAACACTACTTGGATCCATGTAATTAAGATACTCTAGCAATTTTAATTCAGCTAAAAATACAAAAGGTTTGTATGTACCTCTTTTTGTTCCATGAACATACATATACCATAGCATATGTAAATTATTACATTCTGGAGCATCTGTTATTTTAAAATGCTCCAAGCATATTTTCTTACTTAAGTTTCTTATTCTTCTTTCCATAAGTATAATATTTGCCTAACTTCTTTACCAAAATCAGTATCATTAGGATACTTTTTAGCTAGTTCTACTACTTTTTCACCTAAGTGGCAGAGACTAAATCTATTTTCATTCATAGTCTCTCTTATACGATCATAATCATGTAGATTACTATCTATACCTCTTACCTGTCTGTGTTTATTTAATTCTTTACTCATCTTTGTTTTTTAAATAAATAATATTATCATTTTCAATACTGCTGAAATAGCCCATAGTATTAATGTAATAAACTTTAGTATACATAGACCTATAAAAAGCCAAGCCCATATACCACGGAGACTTACTTTATTTCTACTTATATAAATTTCATGTCTACTCATAAGTTGCGTCTATTTCTTTTTGTTCTTTAATATCTTCAATATACTTTGCTAACGAGCTCCACACCATAAATCTATCAGGACCATAGACAAACATATCCCAATGATATATACCATCATCAAACTCTGTTTCAAATTCTTTATACAATTTTTCAGCAACTTTCATTATATATTCCCAACCTGGAATATCTTCCATGTCATCCAACTCTTTTCCACTATATTCAACTAATACTTTATTGTTGTCAACTATAGTATGTATTTCATTATGCTCTTTAACTTGCTTTAATAATTCTTTTATATGTTCATCTGATCTACTCATAATTTACTTTTTTTTCTTTTTCTTATTATTGTCTAATTCTTCTAGGCATTCTTTACATACCCATACTCCAAGATCCTCCATTTCAGATCTTTCTTTTTTCTCTCTACATTTATAACACGGTATAGCCATAATTTATTTATTTAAAGGTATTGCTACCATAGCACTACCACGATTATTAAAAAATATTACAAACTTATATCCATCCATTTCAAAAGTTTCTAAAAATCTAGGATCACCTGGAGTCTTATAGTATCTAACATCAATCATTTCAGCTTTATCCCATTCTTGATCTGTAAGCTCCGTTCTTGTTTTTCCTTGTTCATATTTACTACACCCTACTAATAAGAGTGCTATTAATAATATTCTAATCATAAGTTTAAATTAAATTATAAAATACTATACCCCATAATAGGATACTGAAAATCATCATTAAATTAGTTCTTAATATATCTACTCTTGTAAACTCTTTTTTACAATTTTGAGGTGCAATCTTATACACCATCCATGTCATTAATCTTGCGAAAAAGTAAACACTTGTAGCAAGTGCCCACATAAAAATTGCTGTTAATAATCCTTCATTCATCATCTTTGTTTTGTTTTGCTATTAAATATGCTATATATAAATCTCTATCAAAATTGTTCCAGAATTTCATCCAGTCTGCTATGTTTGTTCCCATAATTTAAATTTTAGTACACCCATTAGGAGTCGAACCTAAGACCTACTCATTAGAAGTGAGTTGCTCTATCCAGCTGAGCTATGGGTGCATCAGTTAAAAGATATACCTTATTGTATCTAAATCAAAGTACTGTGAGTATAGTTCTTTAAACTCCT